>Ga0256405_10000074_pt1 | contig 285721 bp, 234 predicted proteins | sample RumenRJG_02DNA_FD_189096 | JGI IMG/M metagenome (GOLD analysis project Ga0256405, IMG submission 189096) | Bovine rumen microbial communities from Lethbridge, Alberta, Canada - RJG_02 | ecosystem: Host-associated > Mammals > Digestive system > Stomach > Rumen | place: Canada: Alberta...
GGCGAGCTAATCAGCCTGAGCCTGCAAAATCCAAGCAAGTAAAAGTGAACAACTGGCGCATTCTTGCGCTGGACAACATTCTGCGGGACGGAAGGCCGTACACCGCCGCTAGCCTTGCCAAGCTGATAAGCGACAACGGCCGGGCCGACTACAGCGTTAGGACGATACAGCGCGACTTGGATTACATGCGCGACACGCTGAACGCTCCGATAGAAAGCGACTATCGCGGCTACCGCTACACCGAACCAAATTTTTTCATCAAAAGCGTTCCGCTTACGGAAGGCGAGGCCTTTGCCGTGGCGGTCTTGAATCCGCTTTTGGAGCAATACCGCAACACTCCGCTTGAAGCGCAGCTGCGCTCTGTGTTCGACAAAATCACAAGCTGTCTTCCGCAAAAAATAACGGTTGACGCTTCGTTCCTAAATCCGCGGCTCACGTTCATTCCCGACAGAACCGAAAACATTGACCCAAAATTTTTCAAGACGATTTTTGACGCGCTCAAGACGATGCGCCCGATCCGCTTTGGCTACCGGCCCCTCCAAAAAACAACTTACATGGAACGGACGATTGACCCTTACCACGTCGTGTGCCAGCGCGGGAACTGGTACGTTCTTGGAAAGTGCCATGACAAGGGCGACGTTCGCATATTTTCTTTTTCCAGAATGAAGGACATAAAGCCTCTAAAAGAAAAGTTCGCGATTCCACAAGACTTTAGACCCGACGAATACTTTGACGCGGAGCTGGGCGTGTGGCTTAGCAACGCAACTCCCATTACGGTGGAACTTTTGATAGACAAAGAGATCGGAACGTTCGCGCTAAACCGAACTTGGCACAGCGACCAAGTTGTGGAAGAAAGAAGCGACGGCAGCGTCTACGTAAAATTCACCACCACGCAAAAGCAGGAAGTGCTTCGCTGGGTGCTGGGACAAGGCCACACGGTAAAGGTTCTGGGGCCTGCGGAATTAATGCGGGAGGTGAGGGAAGAAGCGGAACGGGTGAGAGCGATGTATGGGTAGAAAAATGCGGAGGCCATGACAGTGGATGTCGTGGGAGGGGGAGTAGAATTAAGCAAAAGGAACGGATGAAAAGATGCCAAAGAATATTGACGAGCAAAAAACGTTTAGAAGAATGAATGTGTCGGCGTTTTTTGAATCGCAAGTGATACATGACAGAAAAGACAGGCCAAAATACAACGAGCGTTATACCGCAAGTTTTAAAAAGGCGTTTGCCGACCTTGTGGAAAAGCGGTATGACGAATCTCCAAAGTCATTCAAAAAGCTAAAGCGAAAATGTTTTCAATGGCTGTTGTACGAAGAGTTCGTTTTTTACTGCAAGGCATTCGGCGTAAGAATGGATGAAGAGACTATGGCCAAAGCATTTAAGTTTGGCGCGCGAAAGTTTAAATCGTTTTTGCTTGCCGTTGAAAGAAAACTGCCAAAAAGCAAGCTTGCGGCCAAAAGTTACGCCGAGTTTACCGCGTTTAGAGACCGTGAAAATGAATATGCCGGCTATGAAGTGAAAAATATCGCTGTGTGCGCGACTATGAGCGCGGGAAAGAGCACGTTTGTAAACGCCCTTTTGGGCAGCGACGTCTTGCCGTCAAGAAATGAAGCCACTACAGCAAAGATTACAAGCGTTTATGACAAAGATGGAGCTGAAAAAACGATAGGCTTTGTTCAAAAAGACAGCGGCGCTGTCGTTGACAAATGTTCCGATGTGAATCTTGCCAAGTTGAATGAATGGAATGATTCAAATGAAATTAACCGCATTTTTTTGCAAGGCGACTTGGACGGCATAAGAAACAAAGACATGATAGTTGCCGTGCATGACACACCGGGAACCAACAATTCAGGCGATAAAAGCCACCATACGACAACGATAAATTTTCTAAAAGAGAACAAAATGGACGCGATTATTTATGTCGCGAACGCCACTCAGCTTTGCACTACTGACGAAAAACTTTTGCTTGCCGAATTGTTTAGAAAGGTGATAAAGCCGATAGGGATTCCTGTTATTTTTGTTCTTAATAAAGCGGACGATTTGGATACTGAGAAAGAAAATGTTTCGGATGTTGTGAAGCGTTATAGTTCGTATCTTGCGGAGTTTGGGTTTGCTTCTCCTGTGGTTTTCCCGCTTTCCTCTAAAGCCGCGCGTCTTTTAAAAATGACTCAAAATGGAAAAGCGGGAAATATGACAGCAAAGGAAGCGAGGGCTTTTAATGTGATTAAAGAACAGTTTAATGATGTTGCTTCTACTGGAATTAACGCAGTGGAAGATTATATAGAGAATTTATTTTGAGTGAGGAAAATATGACAAAGATTGATTTGAGCTACAATCCCTATACGAGAGAAAAGACTCTTTGTATTGACGGAAAAAAGCAGACTAAGGACACGCTTGCAAAGTTATGCGGCGGCGATGGCTCTGAACTTTCAGAATGGGCGGCAAGTTTTTTTGACAATGCGATAGAGCGTTGTAATGATGACATAACTGTCAGTTTTAGCGGCATACGGCGTGACTATGAGTTTTTGGAAGATGCTGTTGCTAAGAACAAGAACGCCTCTGGCATTAAACTTGAAGAAGAAAAGATTGTTGATGCTGAAAACCGTCTTGCCGAACTAAAGGAGCTCTTTGCCAAAATGCAGGATGAGACCCCTTTTGAAGTACTAAAATCCGATGAGGTAAAAAGACTTTTTGAAAAGGCTACAAATTCCGAATTTGAAATGGCTGTTGTAGCCACAATGTCTAGCGGCAAATCCACGCTTATAAACGCAATCTTAGGAAGAGAGCTTCTCCCTGCAAGAAACGAAGCCACTACGGCTAACATAGCGCGCATTCATGACATAGACGGCTCGGATCATTTTAGGGCGGAAATCATTGACAAGGATGATAAGAAAATAGGCGAAGCGGATCCTCTTACTCCTGACAAAATGGAAGAGCTGAACAACATTGACGGGGAGCGGCCTGCTTCTGTTGTTGAAATTTACGGCGATATTCCTGGCATTGAAAGCAAGAACATCCGTCTTGCTTTAAGTGACACCCCGGGTCCTAACAATTCTCGTACTGCCGAGCATGAAAAGCATACTATGGATTTGCTCAACGCAGATTACAAACCAATGATTATCTATGTTCTTAACGCAACACAGCTTGAGGCAAATGATGACAGTGTCCTTTTGAACAATGTCGCTCGGCTTGTAAAAAGCGGCGACAGACAAAGTAGAGACCGTTTCCTTTTTGTATTGAACAAGGCCGATGAATTTGACCCGGATAACGGCGAAGGCGTCGCAAGGAAAATTGATGACGCCAAGCGTTATCTGTCCAAGCATGGCATAGAAAATCCTCGCGTATTTCCAACTGCGGCGCGTCTTGCGAAACTTATAAGGCAAACAAAATGCAATGACTCGGCGTTGACGCCAAAAGAAAAGCGCTCTGTTTCTGTCGATATAGGCTGGTTCGTCGATGAAGAAAGAATGCACTTAACCCAGTTTGCGGACTTTCTTTCGCCTGTTACGAGCAACGAATTGAATGCAAGGCTGCAGAAGGCGAAAGAAAGCGATGATGAGGAAGGACTTGCGCTTCTTTACTCTGGCGTTCCATCTGTAGAGCTTGCCATTACGGAATATCTTTCAAAATACGCGCTTCCAGCAAAGATAACGGAAGGCGTTTATTCCTTTAAGGAAAAAATTGACGCTCTTGGAATAGAGGCGTCTGCAAAAAATGAGCTTGCTGGCAACGAGCGGAAAATAAAGACAATGCAAGAAAACCTTGCAAAAATAAAAAATGCGCTCTCTAAAGGCGATAAGGCCAAGGAAGTAAAACAACAAATTGAAAATCTGAGTGTAAAAGACGAACTTAAGTCTGCGATTGCCACTGCCGGTTCAACGCTTCTTGAAAACTTTGGTTCCAATGTTCAGAATATGAAGAAGAAAGTCCATACGGATACAGCCCGCGCTTATGTGCAGAACATCAAGATGCTTTTACCGAAAATTACCGCGAATTTTTCGAGTTCTGTCGAAAAATCTCTTGACGGCATATTGCGTTCTCAGGCGGAGCAGTGTGTAAAGAGTTATAAGAAATACGTTGAGGAACTTATTGGTTCTGTCTCTTATGACATCCCTCCGGCATCTTTCCTTGGAGATGTTGCGACTATCACAGTTGACGAGGCTGTTGATGAATATTCTTACGAGGAAGATGTGAAGGTGGGAAGCCATCAGGAGAAGAATGCCAATAAAAAATGGTATAAGCCATGGACTTGGTTTGAAGATAAATATGTTACAGTTGATGACTATGAAACCCAGGATTTTGTAGACTTTGACATATATATAGATAATTCTCTTTATCCGGAAGTTGAAAAGTTTGAAAAGGAAACTCGAAAAGTAGCTACAAACTGGGGTAATGCAGAGGCTGACAAGTTCAAGGAATTCTTTTTAAATAAATTAACCGAGCTCGACGTGGCTATAAAGAATAAGATTGATGAGCAGGAACAAGTTCTTTCAGATGCGAAAAAGACCGAGGCCATGATTGCGGAAAGTAAAAAGAATCTTGAATGGCTTGAGTCATTTAAAAAACAGCTTGACAGCGTTTTAAGCATATAATTTGGAGGAATATTAGTTATGAGCGTAAGTGAGAATTTGAAGAATGCCGTTGCTGAACATGATATCGATGATGTTCGCGGAGGCTTGTGGTCATGCATTGCCGTTGACATGAACATGACGGGACGTTTTAAAGAAAGCCTGGAATATGCGCTTGCAAATGGCATAGATGCATCTGAACTTTATGAAGAAGATGACGGAAAGCTGTTCGAAACAGAAGCGAGCATTGATAACTTTAGCAAGCTTGGAGGGGGTCTTAGAGTGAACTTTTCCAAGAAAAAGCTGGATGCCTTGCGGACAATGGGACGCACCTTGTATCCTCCAACGCAGAGCGCGGAGGAGCCAAAAAAAAATAACACCGAAAGTGAGAGAAGGACAACGCGCGCAAGAAAAAAAAGCGTGCATGAAGGGCAAAGTTCGTACAAAGCTACGTGGGGAAGGCAAACTATTGGAGGGGCGGCCACAGGCGGAGCGGTTATCGGACTGTTCACGGCGGCAAAGCGCGGAGCCAAAATCGGTGGCGTCATTGGAGGCGGACTTGTCGGAGCGTGCATCGGGGCTTGTGTCGGAGCCGCAGTCGTGTATATGCTCTTCCGCGAAAAATAAACGCATAGAAAGTGCAGAAAAAGATTTGCAAAGGGATGCGCGGATTGAGTATGAAAGGCAAAAAAGCCTTTCTCAATTGTAACAAAAGGGGGATGTATGATGCAGCAAATAGATGTTCGCAATATGGATGATTTGCAAAAGGCAGTGACAACGGCAAGCATAATTTTGGAAAAGACTTATCTTAACGCTCTTAATTCCGAGTCTGTTCAGATTGTTAGACAAGAGAAAAATGTGCTAGAAAACTCAGCGTTAACGGATGCGCTTAATGAAAAAGTCCGTTTTTATGACGTGACGCAGATTGTGCTGAATAAAAATGAAAATTCAAGAGACAAGCTTGTTTCTGTGTATAATGCTGTTGGCAGCGCCGGCGCAAGCCTTTTGATGATGATACATGGAGATAAAGAACGTGTTTCCATAAAATTCGGAGTAAAGGCAGAAAGCGATATAAGTGATTATAGTGCTATATTGCAGAACAGTTTAAAGGGTAATTTTCCCGGTACTAAAATAGAAGTTGTAAAAAAAGATTCTCTTGAAGCAAGTGTCATCTCTACATTTCCTAAAAATTGTTATGTCGCTTCCATTACCGATGTTTCTGGAATTAGAAGCGAGGAGGAAAGCAGAGAACGGCAGTTTATGCAAGGAATTGAAAAACTTATCGATGCGATGCAAGGGAAAACGTATACAATGCTGCTTATAGCTGATCCTGTCAGCCTTGCGGATTTAAACGCCAGTCGAAGAGCGTTGGAAAATTTGTATTCATCCCTTGTGCCTTTTTCTGAGTCTAATCTTTCTGTTGGTACAAACGAAACTGACACAATAAATCAATCGATTACAAAAAGCGTGACAGATACTGTTAGTGAGAGCGTGACAGATACTGTAACGCACACTATAGGAAAATCAGAATCAGTGACTGACGGAACAAGTATGAGTTTAAACTTAAATGGCTCTGGAGTGGGTGCGATAATCGGAACTGCAATTGCGCCAGGGGTTGGCACAGCAATTGGAGGAATGATTGGAAGTCTTGTTTCTGGCAGTTTCGGCAAAAATCATTCTAAGACCGTAGGCACAAACGAATCTGATTCAAACGCTCATGGGGTGACATCAGGGGCATCTCATTCCGAGGGGGCATCAAATACTGAGGGAACATCTCAATCTATTGGTTCAAGCCAAAATCTTCAGATTAAATTTGAAAATCATGCCGTAAAGCAGATTATGGCCCGCATTGACAAGACGCTTGAGCGTTATGACCGTTGCGCTGACGTTGGCATGTGGAACTGCGCGATGTACTGCATTGCCGAAAGTCCGCTTGACGCGCAAATGGCTGCAAATGTCTATCATTCCATAATACGGGGGAAAGATTCTTCTCTTGAAAATGGAGGCGTTACTGTTTGGGGAATGGACAAGGCTCCTCTTATAGTCAATTCACTAAAAAATATGTGTCATCCATTCTTGCGTGTTGACGGTATTGATGTTACTCCAGGCACTCTCATAAGCAGTTCTGAACTTGCCATTCACGCAGGATTGCCGAATCATTCTGTTCCTGGGCTTCCTGTCCTTGAGTGCGCGGAATTTGGGCGCGCGGTTTCAACATATGACGAGATGTTTGATGCTAAGGGAAAGAAAAATTTGGTGGCCTTGGGCAAGATATGGCACATGAATCAGGAAGAGGAACTTGTTGTAAATTTGAATCCAGACAGTCTTTCTTCCCATGCATTCATAACTGGTTCAACAGGAAGCGGAAAATCAAATACAGTATACAAAATTCTTTCTGAGCTTATTAGTAAAAGCGCGAAGTTTCTTGTGGTGGAACCTGCAAAGGGCGAGTACAAGAATGTGTTTGGAATCAAGTCTAACGTTTCTGTTTATGGAACAAACCCTGACTTGACGCCGCTTCTTCGTATCAATCCGTTCAGTTTTCCCCATGAAAACGAGGATGCTTCAAAGAACATTCACATCTTGGAGCATCTTGACCGGCTTATTGAAATCTTCTGTGTGTGCTGGCCTATGTACGCCGCTATGCCGGCGGTTCTAAAAGAGGCGGTGGAAAAGTCTTACGAGGATTGCGGTTGGAATCTTTCGGAATCAACAAATGAATACGGAAACGATTTCTACCCTACCTTTTTCGACGTAACGCGAAATGTCAGGGCAATCATTGATGCTTCTGAGTATGACGCTGAAAACAAGGGCGCGTACAAAGGTTCTCTTATCACTCGCCTAAAATCGCTTACAAACGGAATTAACGGTTTGATTTTTACAACCGATGAAATCAAAGCAAGCGATTTGTTCGATGAAAATGTAATCGTTGATTTGAGTCGAGTGGGGTCAAGCGAAACAAAGTCGTTGATTATGGGCTTGCTTGTACTAAAATTGCAAGAACACCGCATGACGAGCGGAGCCATGAACGCTTCGCTTAGGCATGTTACTGTCTTGGAAGAGGCCCACAATCTATTAAAGCGGACTTCTTCCGAGCAGTCGCAAGATTCCGGCAATTTACAGGGAAAATCCGTGGAAATGCTTGCGAACGCCATTGCGGAAATGCGCACTTACGGCGAAGGCTTTATTATAGCCGACCAAGCGCCCGCGCTCCTTGACATGGCTGTAATCCGCAACACAAACACAAAAATCATCATGCGTTTGCCTGACAAGGATGACCGTGAGCTTGTTGGAAAGGCAGCCAACCTTAATGACGATCAGATTACGGAACTTGCGAAACTTCCGCGCGGTGTCGCCGCCGTTTACCAAAATGAATGGGTTGAGCCTGTTCTGTGCAAGGTGGAACGGTTTGATGGGGGCGGAAAAATATATGTTCCAAAACATGACAAAGAGGATAAATCGAATGATGGAGATTTAATTTCAGAAAAGCTTGAAATTGCAAAGCTTTTATGCAATGGAGTTGCCGTAACTGATGAAGCGAAGGTGAATGAGTTGAAGGAAAAACTTCAAAAATTGGATTTGCGCGCGTCAACAAAAGTTATGATTTTAAAATCAATAAAGGCGCCTCTTGAATCTCCAAGGTATACAAAGCTTTCGCCTGTTGTGTCGGAACTTTTTCCAAAATTGCGTTCCGCTTTTGTGACGTCATTCGCTAGAACCAGCGACATGGCGCAATGGACGCTTGATGTTGACAATGCTGCGCGCGAACAGATAAAATCTGATTTGGACGAAGAGCTTTTGCGTTCAATACGCCAATGCGTTGTCACGGACTATCTTCACAACGAACTAGGAAAGACAGATTTGCTTGAAAAATGGGCAAGAGTAGGAGGCGTAAAATGAGTGAAATTGGTGTGAAAACGGGCGAAGTTGAATCTAAGAATTCGGAAACAAAATCTTCTTATGACCCCGACAAAAAAATCGGGAAGGGGGAGGTTTCCGAACAAGACGAAACAAAAGCTAAAGACACCGAGTATGATCCCGACAATAAGGTGGAAAAGAAAATTTCGTATGAGATTCATACAAGGAATGAAAGTTTGGAAGGTGAAAAACACCCAATAACAGGAGTCCCTTTTGAAAAAAAGACTGTGAAGGATGCGGACGGAAATGATGTTACGGGTGTTTTTCCCGAATTTGAATCAGTTTATGACGCTCAGCTTCCAGAGGATTTATATCAGGCTACAGACAAAGAACAGTTTGCGGAGTGTAATAAACAATTAAAAGAGTCTGTTGAAAAAGAGCCTGAACTTGCAAGGAAATTTACACCTGAGCAATTAGAGCAAATTAAGAATGGTGATACTCCTGATGGATATACTTGGCATCACAACGAGGAAACGGGCAAGATGCAACTTGTTGAGTCTGATACTCATGCAAAGACTGGCCACACTGGTGGAAAAACCATTTGGGGCGGCGGAAATGAAAACCGATAAAGTTATAGGAGGTGTTATATGAAAGAGATTTCTTGGAAGTATGTAAAGGCATTGAAAAATGTTGGCGCAGTTGATGACTTTGAAAAGAAACATTCTATTGTGTTGCCAAAGGATTTGAAAGAAATTATTCTAAAGTACAATGGGGGGCGTCCGTCATGTAAATATTATGATACGGATTCAGAAAAGGATAAAGAATTCAAGACTTTGCTTTCGTTTAATGAAGATGATATAGAAACTATATACAAGCATTTTCCGTTGGATTCCAGTGACAAAACCTTGGTTCCATTCGCTTCTGATCCTGCGGGAAATTATTTCGTTGTAAAAGGTATGAAAATATATTTGTGGAATCATGAAACAGATTCTTGCTTATTGCTTTCTGATACATTTAGTGATTTCTTGAAGTTGCTTCATGATTGATTATTTGAGAAATTTTGGTGTTGGAATAAGAATATTGATATCGACGGCGTTATTGTAAATAAATTCTCCACTCTCTGACACTATTTGTCATGTGGAGATATTTTAATGAAGTTATACGGAGGAAAGAATGAACATTTCAAAAGAAGAAGCGCTTGCAGTGATTGCAGAGGCAGCGAAAGCTGAAGCAAAAATTGTAAAAATACGCAAAAAAAAACATAGTGATTTTTTGGAAATAAAAAAAATGATAAGGGAGCTTGGAAAACTGTCTTGCTCTGGACGGCCCGGTGACCAAGCGTATGACTTGTATAAAAAAATACAATCTCTTTGGATGAAAGGGTTGCCAAAAACTTTTTCATATATTGATACACTGTATTATGGCTTTTATTCCGAGGAAGAAAGACTTTCAAAAAGTGAACGAGAGTTGCTAAATGTTTTTCGCGAATTGGATATTTGGCACAGTGGAGAGCTTCAATTGGCGTTCCGCAAAAATTTTAAAGACACTGCGAAAAAAATAATCGCTTCCTTAAAAAAGAATCCGGAATCAATTTCTGAATTTGTAAGGAAAATGTATAAGCGCGATTCTGATAACGCTATAAGCGCTTTGTTTGCGCTCATGTATGCAAATGAATATGAGCCTTCACAGTTGTGCAAGATTCTAAAGTCATTGTGTGAAATTTTGAATATTCCCAATAAACTTGATTGCGTGAATTTGGAGTGTTTGCAGGTTGATGACGATTCTTCGGAACCTATTGAGGATGCAATAAAAAGTTATAAGGTTCGTCAAGAGAATAGGGATCTGTTTTATAAGCAAAGAGATTATGTTGTTGAACAAGTCGGCTTGTGTATTGAAAAAAAAGACTTGAACGACGCTCAAATTAAAGGTTTGTTTTCTGTTTGCGAGAAAGTATTTGTTCGTCCGTATAAATTTGACGATGTTTCGGATGTTTTGCAAGACATTCATTTTATAGAAATTCTTCCAATGGCAGTTCGGTATGATGTGTTGGGGTAAAAATGAGATTTTTTCTATGACCCCATGACACTATTTGTCATGCCCTGCCTGCTATAATTCCCAATGCAACCGCAAAAGCGGTTTGCAGGAGGAATTATGATAAAGAAAATCTTTTGGTTCTGCGCGGCGACGGCGGCGTTTGTCGTGGCGGAAGCGGCTGTTTGCAATTGCGCGGAAAAACACCCCCGCGTTAAAAACGTTGTGGACAAGCTAAAAAAGATGGGCAAGGATTTTTCCGACGACTGCCAAGAAGTCGTTGGCGCGGTTCTTTGCGCTCCGGCTACGGAAGTCGTGTGAGGCGTTGCCCCCGCAATGCGGCCTTTTTTTGCGCCGCATTGCAGGGAGCGCGTCGCAGAAAAACTAATTGGAGTTTTCTGCGTTTCTTGTTGTAGTCTTGCCAGTCTTTTTTATGGCTAATCTTCTAAAAAAAAAGGCTGTGTAATCTGGACGCTTCCCTTATATTGGGAGGTCTGTTCATTACCAGCCTGTTAAATCATGGTCAAGCCATATTGTTGTCATTATCGCACATTTTTATGTCACTGTCAAGAAAAAATAGAGTTTAAAAATCCGATAAAAATTTATTCCTCCCCCTGACATTGTTTGTCATACCCCTCCTGCTATAATTCTCCATGCAATCGCGCAAAGCGGTTTGTGGGAGGAATATGTTTCTAGAAACCAAATGCCCTGATTTTTCCGACACACGCAAAATCATCGAGGGCGTAAGGAATTCTGACTTTTTGGTTTCGGACGACAAATGCGTTCACCGCATTGTTGGACTTAAGTATGATTCTCAAACCATGCCTGAGCCTGTTGTGACGGTGATTTGCGTCCACTGTCAAATGTCATTCGCAAAGCGCGCCGCCTTTAGTATGGGAAAGCGCGTTTACAACGACTCCGCTTTTTCCGCAATGATTTTTAGGAACTACCGCGTTGGCCAAGCAATTATGGAGCGTGACTATACTGCGGTTAGCAAAGTCTACGTGGATTATTTGCTGAGTGTGGACAAGACGTGGTGACGGTGGTCGACATGCCTTGCCTACTGTAATTTTTTACTGTGACCGCAAATGGCGGTCGGAAGGAGACACATTATGACAAAAAATAAACTAACTTCGGACGCTTATTATAGCATGATTCGAGAAGGCTTGAACTGCATTGTGGAAGACAAAAGCGTAAAGACTCACGAACAAGCTTTTCAGCTGGCAAAAAAAGACATTGAAAAATTTGCCAAAGAAAACAACTTAAAGTTCGCGAGTCTTCCTGACGTGATGTCGCTTAGCGGAGATTCATTGCCGACGCCAAAGGTTATTAACATTTCGACTTATCTCAAAAACTTTTTAGTTGTGCTGCCGCCTGACGACATTAGCCATGACGAAATAGCTTTTGGCTCCATCTCCGATTCCAAATACAAAGGAGTTCTCTTTGCCGTGAATTGGTTGGTAAAAGAGCCGAGCATAGACAATCTTGCAGTTTTGTTGGAGGCGGTAAACAAACTCAAGCTCAACTTTATTGCTTGGAAATGGAATGAGCGGATTCGCGCTGATTCGCAAAGCAAATAATACAGGAGGAATAATATGGACGAAAATCAAAAGAGGCCTCAAGCTTCGCTTGAGTTTATCAATTTTGTGGAAGATGTTTATAAAAAGAGAAATCCACAGTTGCCGGAATACTTGGACTTTCTTCAAGACGTTGAGTTCTTAAAAAAGTCAGAGACTTTTCAGAAAAGTTCCGCAATCTTTGAACACTTCGACCGGACGATGCGGATTGTATGGGACATTCCTGAAAAATATTTCAAAGCGGCCGCATACCTTGCCATACAAAAAATGTCAAAGAACGCAATCCCAATTAATTTTTGCGATTTAAGCGTGGAACGATTTAGTATTCTGCAAGACTGCGTTGCCATTTTGTGGCAAACGGAATCAGAGCTTGACAATCCGCTGGCAAAACGGATATGCATGTAGCTTTTGTTAGCCCATAAAAAAAAGCCGGCGGGTTCCCACCTGCCGGCCTTCCTAGTCTTACGACCATAGCGTTCAAAAAATACCGCTGTTCGCGCGAGCTAGGTTGCGAGCGCGAATGTTGCGGCTTATGCGGCAGACAAGCATTTTCGGCTTGCCGCCGTTTTTCTTGCCGCTACTTCACCACAATATTCACCAACTTATCTGGCACACATACGACCTTGACTTCGGTCTTGCCTTCCAGGAACTTTTTGGCGCCTTCCGTTTGGCGGGCGGCGGCAATCAAGTCGGCTTGGCTTGTTCCGGGGGCGGCGTTGAACTTGTCGCGGAGCTTTCCGTTAATCATTACGACAATCGTTTTTTGGTCGTCGGCGGAAAGGCCTGAGTCAACTGTGGGCCAAGCTTCGTAGGCGATCGTGCCCTTGTGGCCAAGGCGCTCCCAGAGTTCCTCTCCCAAGTGGGGGGCGTAGCAAGAAAGCATCTTGACAAATCCTTCCCACATGGTTTTTGGAATCTCGTTCAGCTTTGAAACGGCGTTGATAAAGATCATCATCTGACTTATCGCAGTGTTGAAGTTGAGAGTGTCGGTGTCGGTGGTGACTTTTTCGACAGTCTTTGCGTAAAGCTTTCTAAGCTCAATCAAGTTTTCGTCTTCGAGCTTTCCAAAAATGTCCAAGTCGGAATAAGGTTTTTCGGCGACGCTCCAAACTTTTTCAAGGAAGCGGTGGATGCCGACGATTCCCTGGGTGCTCCAAGGCTTTGACATCGTTAGCGGGCCCATGAACATTTCGTACATGCGCACGCTGTCGGCGCCGTAAAGCTTTATCTCTTCGTCGGGGTTCACGACGTTCTTGAGCGACTTTGACATCTTGGCGACGACTTGCGTCAATTGTTCGCCGGTGGCCTTTTCCACGTAAACGTTGTTTCCCTTGTCCTCAACTTCGTCAACCGGAACAAGCGTCTTGTCCTTTCGCTGGTAGGCGAACGACGTGATCATTCCCTGGTTCACCAAGCGATGGAAGGGCTCTTTTGTAGAAACGACTCCGATGTCGTACAATACCTTGTGCCAAAAGCGCGCGTAAAGAAGGTGCAAGACCGCGTGCTCGGCGCCGCCGACATACAAGTCAACCGGCATCCAATACTTTTCCTTTTCCTTGGCACAGAATTCCTTGTCGTTTTTGGGGTCCAAGTAGCGAAGGTAATACCAGCAGCTTCCCGCCCATTGGGGCATTGTGTTGGTCTCACGCTTGGCGTCGCCTCCGCACTGGGGGCACTTGCAGTTTACCCAGCTGTCGATTCCGGCAAGCGGGCTTTCTCCTGTTCCGGTGGGCTGGTAAGTCTTTACGTTTGGAAGCTCCAAGGGAAGCTGGTCTTCTGGAACGGCGACCGTTCCGCACTTAGGGCAGTGGACCAAAGGAATCGGCTCGCCCCAGTAGCGCTGGCGGCTGAAAATCCAGTCGCGCAGTTTGTAGTTTATGGCCTTCTTCCCGATTTTTTTTTCTTCAAGGAAGTCCAGCATTTTGTTGATGGCGTCCTGCTTGTTAAGACCGTCAAGGAAGTCGGAGTTCACGTGGATTCCGTCTTCGGTCCAAGCCTGCTTTTGCACGTCAACTTCGCTCTTCAAAACTTCGATTATCGGAAGGTTGAACTTTTTGGCAAAGTCCCAGTCGCGTGTGTCGTGCGCCGGAACTGCCATGATGGCTCCGGTTCCGTATGAAATCAAAACGTAGTCGGCCACCCAAATCGGAATTTGCTTTCCGTTTACGGGATTGATTGCGTAGCTTCCGCTAAAGACGCCTGTCTTGTCCTTGGCCAAGTCGGTGCGCTCAAGGTCGGATTTTTTTGCCGCGTCCTCGATGTACTTTTCCACGGCCGCCTTTTGTTCCGCCGTCGTAAGCTCCTTTACAAGCGGATGCTCTGGCGAGACGACCATGTAGGTGGCGCCAAAAAGTGTGTCGCAGCGAGTTGTGTAGACGCGCAATTTTTTGTCGGTGGCCTTTCCGTCCTTGTCGGCCACGGCAAAGTCAACTTCGGCGCCGATGGATTTACCGATCCAGTTGCGCTGCATGATTTTAACGCTTTCGGGCCAGTCAAGCTCGTCAAGGTCTTGCAAGAGGCGCTCGGCGTATTCGGTGATTTTTAAAACCCATTGGCGGATTGTCTTTCGCGTGACTTCCGAGTGGCAGCGCTCGCAGCGGCCTTCCTTGACCTCTTCGTTGGCCAAGCCGGTTTTGCACGAGGGGCACCAGTTGATGGGCGTGTTGCTTTCGTAGGCGAGGCCTTTTTTGTAAAGCTGAAGGAAAATCCATTGCGTCCACTTGTAGTAGTCCGCGTCGCAGGTTTGCACGCAGCGGTCCCAGTCGTAGCTAAAGCCGAGCGCCTTTATTTGCTTGGTGAAATGCTCGATGTTTGAGTTTGTCGTTTCGCGCGGGTGCGTTCCGGTTTTTATCGCGTAGTTTTCGGCAGGAAGTCCAAAGGCGTCGTAGCCCATCGGGTGCAGGACGTTGAAGCCCTTCATTCTTAGGTAGCGGCAGTAAATGTCGGTGGCGGTGTAGCCTTCGGGGTGGCCTACGTGCAAGCCCGCCGCGCTGGGGTAGGGGAACATGTCCAAAACGTAGCGGCGCTTTTCTTTGGGAACTGAAGCGTCCTCGCCGACTTTAAAGGTTTTGTTGACTTCCCAATATTTTTGCCATTTGGGTTCAATCGATTCAAAAGGATACTTAGACATTTTTTGCCTCTAAAAGTGTGATAATTTGAATATCAATTTTAGCGCAAATCCCGTTAAGATTCAACACTTGAAACGGCTGGAGATTTGCTTTAATATAAAAGAATGACATTTCCAATCATTTCAATAATCGTTTACGGAGCGTGGCTCGCGCTTTTGCTTGTCGGAAGCCGCCGCGCCAAATTGGGTTCCTTTAACCAGGACTTTATGTCGCTTGAGGCGACGAAAAATTTGCAGGGCCTTGCCGCGCTGGGGGTGATTTGCCACCACCTTTCGCAGCCGCCGCAGAACGGAGGCCCGATGGACGCTTTGGGGCAAATGCAGTTCTTTAGGGAAATCGGCTTTTGGTTTGTCGCGATTTTCTTTTTTGTTTCAGGCTTCGGCCTCATAAAGAGCCTTGCCACAAAGCCGGATTACTTAAAGAAATTTTTGCGCCGCCGCGTTCTTCCGATTGTCGTCTGCTTTTACGTGATGAACCTTTTTTACATCGCCTTCCATTTGTTTTTGGGAACGAATATGTCCGCCTCGGAATGGGTCTGCAAGATTTTTGGAATCGCTCTTTTAAATGACAACGCTTGGTTCGTTCCTGTAATAATAATAATGTACGCCGCCTTCAAGCTTGCGTTTAAAAACGAAAGCTCAAAGGCCCGCGCCTTTTTGTTTGTCTTCTTGGCGATCGCGCTGCAAGTTGGCTGGTTCTTGTTCAACAAGCACTTTACTTGGTGGTGGGGCGAGCCTGGCTGGTGGAAAAAGCCCGGCGCCTTGTGGCTGGCTCCTTGGTACAAGCGGCCTGTGGCCCTTTGGTTTGAGGGGGAATGGTGGGTCAACTCGACAATCGCCTTCTTCTTTGGAATGTTGGCCGCCCAAAACGAGAAAAAACTGTTTGACTTTTTTACCCGCGCTTGGCTTGTAAAATTCATCGCCTCGGTTTTGCTCGTCGCCGCCTCCTTCGCGCTCAAAATTTATTTGTACGGCAAGAACATCCACTACTGGCTGGAATTTTCGGGCGACAACTCGACGCTCCCCCGCGCCCTTATGTTAAGCGTTGACACTCTCCAAGTCTTCGCTTGGATTTTGTTCGTCTATATTTTGCGCATGAAAATTTGGAGCAAGAACAAGGTCTTTGAATTCCTTGGAAACCATTCGTTGGAATTCTACTTGATGCAGGCTCTTCCTCTAAGGGCTTTCTCCATTCTATTTGGCTGGTCGGACAAGGGCTTTAGGGCAAAAGAGGGCCTTGCGCTTTCGGGTTACAAAGACCAATTGAGCGCGCTCTTGTACCTTGTCCTTGTTCTTGCGGCGACGGCGCTCTTGTCCGTCATCGTGAAATTTTTGACCAAAAAGATTTGCGCCCTTCTTCCAAACTGGAATTCTTCGCAAGGCCAAAAAGCGGCCGGCGGCCAGGACGCGCGCTAAGGCAAGACGATGACAGCCGCCCTTCCGCCCGAATACCAAAATTTTTTGGCCTCTCCAAACAACCGAGCCGACTTCATACAAAAATACTTGGAGGCGCGCGGCGTTGAGACCGCCGTAATCGGCGTGGAGGGAAAGCGCCACATTTACGTAAAGCTTCCGCGCTCAGGCTACAACGCGGCCTTTAGGGTAAAGACAATCATCGCGCACTACGACATAGCGCCCGACACGCCGGGCGCCAACGACAACTCTTCGTCGGTTTTTTGCCTGATGGATTTTGCCGCGCGTCTGGCGAAGTTTAACGGCGTCCACAATTGCAGAATTTTCTTCACCGACGGCGAGGAGCTTGGCTCGGAAGGCGTAAAGGAGCAGGGCGCTTTTTCGCTTGCCTCGACAATGCAAAAGTGCGGAATCCGCGACGAAGACATTTACGTCTTTGACTGCGTGGGCCGCGGAACGGTTCCGCTATTGGGACTTAACGTTCCTCCCGCAAAGGCTCCGGCCTCTTTTGTAAAAAAGTACAAGGCGTTGGACCAAAGCGCCAAGGCGATCCTTTCTTCGCTGGGCCTTAATTGGGTCAACCTTCCGATGCCCTACAGCGACAACGCGGGTTTTTTGGCGCACGGATTTCCAGCGGTCGCCATAACGATGCTCCCGCAAAACGAGGCCTCCGCCTACATGATGGCGCTACACTCCGACCCGGACCTTATGCGCTACGTCAAGAACCAAGACGTCCCCGAAAAAAAAATCGACGCGCTCCACCAGCAGCTTCCGCTTACCTGGCGCCTTATGCACACCGACGGCGACAACATTTCCTCGCTTACCCCGCAAAGCTTTGCGATAACCGCCCGCATTTTGGACGCGATCGCTCTTAGGAAGACGGTGTAGCCGCTTCCCCATTCCAGAATAACGAAAAATTATCTAAAGTTCTGTAGCCTTTTTGCCGATAATATGAAAGGAGGCGGACTGTCCGCTTGTCCGGAGTTTCATGACAAAAAGAAAGGTTAAAAAAGTTTCAAAAGCTCAAAAGCGAATCGTTTGGAAGGACGTGAATAACTTTGCGTCCGTAAACGATGAATTTGACATGGACTCCCTTAACAATTGGACTACGACGATTGGCCTTGTAAAGTCTGTCATTTCTTTGGTGGAACGGCGGATAGAGGGCTGCGAGGCCCGCGTTTTCATTCACGCGCCGGAATTCCATGAGTACCGCGAGATGGACAAGGAAGGAATCATCACCGTTTCGGACGACTCGCTTTTCGCGGGCTTTTTGGCCATGGAAAGCGGCGTGATTTCTTTGGAAAGAATGTTCGCTGAGAAGAACGTGGCCGACCCGATGCTGGGTGACATGCTGCGCGACTTGTACGGCTGCCGCTACATTATGCCTGTCGTCCACGGCTTTGAGATGGTCGCTTTTTTAATCTTGTGCGCGAAGGGAAATTATAAAAAATTCGTTTTGAAGCGCGACGAGAGCCTCTTCCTGCAAAAGCTCAACAGCCGCCTGCAAATCAATTTGTACGCCGCCTCAATAGCCATGCGCGGACAGAGGAATCTTTTGAACTTAAAGAATTATCCTTTCGCGCTGCAAAAACACAAGATGGTGGCCGATGTCAACAATTTTCTTTTTGAGGATTTAAAGGAAGAAATTTCTTTTACGCGCGGCGTGGCCTATCGCTACGACGAGGACTTGCAAATCCTTTATCCCTTTGCCTTTAGCAACATTGACAGGGACAAGGTTCCGACGATAAAAGTCGGCGAAGGAATTTCGGGACAAGTCTTTAAGAATTGGATTTCTGTTTTTGTTCCCGACCGTTCAAGCCATCCCGCTTATTCGTTAATGAAGGAGGAGCCGTTTGTGCAGGGCTCCTTTATCAGCGTTCCCCTTGGAACGGAGCAAAAAAGAATCGGCGTCGTGACTATAGCGCGCTCAAAGCAAAGCAAGGAGCCGTTTAGCGTCGAGCATCAGTACATGATGGAAATCGCAGCCGCCTTCTTTGCCTCTGAAGTCATCAACCGAAATCTTCGCGACAAAATCGAGGAAAGCAACTTTAGCGTCGTAAAGTCTTTGTCTAACGCTCTTGAAGCCAAGGACCTTTACACAGAAGGCCACTCGGACCGCGTCGCCGGCTATTGCGTCGGCTTGGCGAGGAATCTTGGCTACAGCAAGGAACGGATTCACATGCTGCGATACGGCGCTCTCTTGCATGACATCGGAAAAATCGGAATCACCGACACAATCATAAACAAGCCCGCAAAGCTCACCGACGAGGAGCGCCTTATAGTAAAGCGGCACGCGGAAATCGGCTACAAAATTCTTTCCGCCAATCCGTATTTTAGCGATATAAGGAATTTTGTCCGCTACCATCACGAGCATTTGGACGGAAGCGGCTACTACGGAAAAAAAGAGGGCGAGTATCCAGAAGAGTCTCAAATCATAAGCTGCGCCGACGTTTACGACGCGCTAACAAGCGACCGCCCTTACAGAAAGGCTTTGTCGCAAGAAAAGTCTTTGGAAATTTTGGCGCAAGACATCGGCCGAAAATTCAACCAACGCATTTACGAGGCGATGGTTAAATTCGTAAAAGGCTAGCGGGTTCTTTCCGCCGCCGTCTGAAGCATTCCCTGCAATTCGTCAAACTTCTGCTGAATCACATAGGCGTTCTGCGACTGCAAGGCCAAGCGCTGGGCGAGCATTTTGCTCAAGAAAATTCCGTAGTGGGGATTCTTTCTGATAAGCGAAAGGAAGGCCGTCTTTGGAACTTTAATCAGCTTGCAATTGTTTCCAATCGCCATCACCGTCGCGGTTCTTCTGTCGTTCAACAAAAAGGCCATTTCGCCGATGAACATGTCGCTGGGCGTAAGGACCGTGTTCAGCTTTAAGTTTACGTAAACGCCGTATTTTCCCGCGACGATGAAGAAAAGGTCGTTTGACATTTCATCCTGGCGGCAAACGATTTGCTTGTCCTTGTATTCCAAGACGTCAAAGGGTTTCATGATGCCGGGGACGGCGTTGACCGAGTTGATTTGGTTGGCTATTTGGAACGTGACTTGGTTTCCTTTTTCGTTGTAGGCCAATTTTTTCACAAAGGAACGGGTTAGCGAGATTCCGCGGCCGTGGGTTTCGTCTTCGGACGCGCGGCTTTCAAGCATTTTGCGCCAGTCAAAGCCGTCGCCGTTGTCTGTTATTCTAAAGGCGCTGGCCCTGTCATGGATTGAGTAGTTTATGCGGATTTTTCTTCCCTTGTATTTTGGGTCTTCGGCCCGCTGCTTAATCAAGTCCATGATGTTGTTGCCGTTCATCAGCCATTCTGTTTTTTCTTGGTATGAAATGTTAAGGTTTCCGTGCTCCACGGCGTTTGTCAAAAGCTCGCTCAAGGTCATTTGCAAATTCTTTCTGTCGCCGGAACTGATTCGGTTGGTGTTGTAAAGGTAGCTTACCATAAAGTTTATGTAAAAGCGGATGTCCAGCGGATCGTTTCCGCAAACAAAGCTTCCTTCCTCGCGGCCTCCGATTATGTCCTGCATTCCGCGAGCGTACAAAAACTGCTGGTTTTGGTCGATTATGCGCAGGAGGCGGCTAAAATTTTGCGCGAATTCTTCTATTGTTAATATGGAAAGGACGTTCTCGTCCTTAAGGTCTTCCAGCCTGCGGGCCTGGTCGCGGTCTTTGCAGACGGAAATCACTCCGCCGTAGTGAAGCCATGAGTCTTCGTGAATCGACTCAAGGATTTTGTCGCATCTGATTGTGGGCGAGGTGTAGTCGATTACCTTTATGTCCGGAAGCTCGTAGTTGATGAAACTGATTATGCTGTCCGTGTCTCCAAAAATGTTGCAAGAAAAGGCCGAAAAATTCTTGCAGGCGTTTGTTATTGTCTTTGTGACGATTGGGTTTGTTGACGCTGTTACGATTTTTTTCATTTTTTCACGCTCCGCTTTTTTCTATGATTTTAGCGCGGAATTTAGAATTTATCAATTGATTTTTGAGTCAAATCGATGTAAAATATTGACATGGATTTTTTTGAATTGTCAAAGGAACGTTATTCTGTCCGAAAATTCTCCGGCAAGAAGATTGAGGACGAAAAGCTGGAAAAGATTTTGCAGGCCGGCCGCTTGGCTCCCACCGCAAAAAACTCGCAAAGCCAAAGAATCTTTGTCTTAAAAAGCCCCGATTCAATTTCAAAAATCAGGGCGGCCACGCCGATGGCTTTTGACGCGCCTGTCGTTTTGATGGTTTGCTACGACACTGACGAAAGCTACAAGAACGTAAGCGACACGGCCTACACCTACTATCCCGGCGGCCATTACGACGGCGGCGAAGTGGACGCGGCTATCGTCACAAGCGCGATGATGTTCCAGGCAACCGAGCTTGGTTTGGGCACCCTTTGGGCGCGCGGCTTTGACGCGGCCAAAATCATCGAGGCCTTTGCCCTGCCCAAAAATTTGCATTTGGTCTGCCTTTTGGACATTGGCTATCCCGCCGCCGACGCGGAGCCCAGCCCCAGGCATTCGGACAGAAAGCCGCTTTCTGAAACTGTTAAATGGATTTAAGCGCCGCCTATGCGCCGCCGTCCTTTTGGGCGCGCTTTGAATTTTTTGGAGGAAACATGAAAAGAATTTTGATTTTGGCCGCGGGCCTTTTTGCATTTGCGACGCTCTGCTCTTGCTCAAAAAAAGTTGAGCCAAGGCAGTTCTTGAACGACAAGTCGACCCCTGTCGAGCGCTACGGCGCCTTGCAGGTTGTCGGAACCCATCTTTGCGACAAAGACGGAAACCCCGTCCAGCTTTGCGGAATGAGCTCGCACGGCTTGCACTGGCACGGAAAGTACGCCAACAAGGACGTGATCAAGTGGCTGCGCGACGACTGGAACGCCGACCTTTGGAGGGCCGCGATGTACGCCGGCGAAAGCGGAGGCTACGTAAACAATCCGGCCATCGCCAGCAAAGTGATTGACTCAATCGAAGCGGCCATCGAGCTTGGCGTTTACGTCATCGTTGACTGGCATGTTTTGCCTGAGCGCGATCCCATGCTGTACGTAAAGAAGGCCGAAGAATTTTTTGAGCGCATCGCTTCCGCCTACGGAAAATACCCCAACATCATTTACGAAATTTGCAACGAGCCCAACGGAAAGGAAGTGACTTGGAAGGACAACATCAAGCCTTACGCCGAAAGGATCATTCCAATAATCAGGAAATACTGCGACAATGTCATCGTTGTCGGCACTCCCGTTTGGTCCAGCGACTTGATGAGCGCGGCCAAGGATCCGATTAAGGGACAAAAGAACATTATGTACACGCTCCACTTTTACGCCGGAAGCCACGGAAACTCAAGCCGCAAAGTTTTGCGAAAGGCTCTTAAAAAAGGCCTTCCCGTTTTTGTCACTGAATGGGGAACGACAAAGGCGTCCGGCGACGGCGGAGTTTTTGAAAAGGAAACCTTGGCTTGGATGAAGCTTTTGGCGCAAGAAAAAGTGTCTTGGGCCAACTGGTCGGTCAACAACAAGGGCGAAGACTCCGGCAACCTTAAGTTCAACAAAGACCGCGACGCCAAGGGCGGCTGGTCCGAAAGCGACTTGCAGCCTTCCGGCGTTCTTGTCAGAAAAATAATGCGCGGAGAAATCGAGTCCAAGTAAATGAACGTTAGCTGGCTTGACGGTTCCGCGATGTATCAAATTTTTCCTCTGGGCCTTTGCGGCGCTCCGCACGAAAATTCGTGGGACTGGTCAAACACTTGGAACGCGGCCACTCGTCCTGTGCGCCGCGTTGACAGAATATTGAATTGGATTGACCACTTGAAAAAGCTGGGGATAAATTCGATTTTCTTTAATCCTGTCTTGCAAAGCGACACGCATGGTTACAACACCCGCGACTTTTACACGCTGGACAGCCGCCTTGGAAGCAACGAGGATTTCGCCGAGGTTTGCCAAACCCTTCATGACAATGGTTTTCGCCTTGTCTTTGACGCGCTTTTCAACCATGTGGGGCGCGGTTTTTGGGCTTTTAGAGACGTCCGCAACAACATGCAAAATTCCCGCTTTATCGATTGGTTCAAGGGAATAGATTTTAGGCGCAACACTCCTTGCAACGACGGCTTTTACTACAAGGCTTGGCGGGACAATTGGGATTTTCCAGAGCTTAATCTTGAAAACGACGAAGTGATTGAGCATATTTTGGGCGCGATAAGAAAATGGGAAGACCTTTACCGCTTTGACGGACTGCACATTTGCATGACGGAGTTTTTGCCGCAAAAATTCATCGAGCGCATAAGGAAGTATTGCTCTGAAATGGGCGCGGGCTTGGGCGGAAGCATCGCCTTTGTGTCCGAAGTTTTTGACGGCATTGAATGCTCTCAATTTCTTTCTAAAGAAATGGCCCAAAGCGCCGTAAACATTGAGCTTCGCAATTCCATTTGCGACAGCTTTAACCAAAACAACATTTTTGAACTGGCCTACACCTTGAACCGCCAGTTTGGTCCAGACGGAATTTACAAGAACATTCCGATGATGAATTTTTTGGACAACCATAACTTTCCGCGTTTTGAGACCGCCGTTGACAGAAAGGAATTGGTTCCGCTTGGCTGGAGCCTCTTGCCGGCGCTGCCTGGCTTTCCTTGCGTTTATTATGGAAGCGAGTGGGGCGTCGAGGGCTACAGCGCAGAAGACCATTGGGTGATGCGGCCCGCCTTTGAAAAGCCTGAATGGAACGAGTTGACTTCCTGCGTTCAAAAGGCCTTTGAGGCTAGGAAAAATTCTCCGGCCTTGCGTTACGGAAGTTACCGGCAAATTTTCCAAGCGGCAGAGCAGCTGGTTTTTGAGCGTGAGTCTTGCGGTGAGAAAATTGTCGTCGCCTTGAACATAAGCGAATATGACTACAAGGTTCCGATAAAGCCTGGCCACGGTTTTGCCTCTTTTGAAGGCATAAGCGGCGGCTTTGACGACTTGCTTTCAGGAAACGAATGCCACTATGACGGAGACTTTTATCTTCCGCCGCTAAGCGTAATGTTCCTTAGGAAGAAATAATTTGGAGCCGCGATGAATTTAATCGACTATGTGGAATGGCGCGGAGACTTGTCTTTTAAAAAAAGCGCCTTTTGCGACGTTGACGCCCTTGTCTTGTGCCAGCTTTCGTATTTGAATTTTGACGCTTTGCTTTCCGCTGACTTTGGAAAAAAGATTTCGCTTGCGGAACTTTGGTCTCGCTTTAAGGCTAGCGACGATTTTGAAAGGCGAAGCGATTTGGGCGCCTTGATTTCAAGGCAAACGGTAAACCTTTTGGAAGCCTGCGCCGCTTCAAAGCGCTTTGGAAAAATCTACGCTTCCGGCTACGTAAGCAAAATAGACTTGCAAAATGAGGAGCAGTTTTCGGCGCTGACTTTTTTTGAAGGCGCCCTAAACTCAAATCCTTTTGTCGCCTTTAGGGGAACGGACGACACAATCGTCGGCTGGAAGGAAGACTTTAACCTTGCGATAGATGAATCGGTTCCCGCGCAGCGCGACGCCTTGGCTTACCTTGAAGGCACGGCGAAAAAAACGCGCGGAAAAATATTGGTCGGCGGACATTCCAAGGGCGGAAACCTCGCCGTATACGCTTCCGCCTTTTGCGGGCCAAAATGCAAAAAAAGAATCGACAGGGTTTTCAACTTTGACGGCCCTGGCTTTAGAAAAGAAATAATCGAAAGCGAGGGCTTAAAGGAAATCCTTCCGCTTTTGCATTCATATTATCCAAAGCTTTCGATTGTCGGAATGATTTTTAGGCGCGCCGGGGATTATAGCGTCGTGCAAAGCGGCGCCCAAGGCTTGATGCAGCACGAGCCATTTTCTTGGTTTGTTGGACCGCGCTCCTTTAAGACTGTTGAAGACTTTGACAAGGCCAGCGATTTTTTTTACAAGACTTTCAACGAATGGCTTGAGGGCGTGGACAAGGAAAAGCGAAGCCTTATTGTGGAGACTTTGTTCAAAGTCCTTACGGCAGGCGGAGCCAAGACCAACAGCGATTTGGGAAAGGATTGGTTCAAGCAAGCCGCCGCGATTGTAAAGGCCGCGAGCGAGCTGGACAAAGACACCCGCGACGAAGTCATAAAGCTGGTCCAGCGCTTGTTCGAGCTGGCCGCCAAAAACATCGTCGAAAACAAGGGCTAGCGGGCGGCCGTTTTTTGGCCTTGCGATCTTTACAAGGACGCCTTCTCGGTCTCGGCGACGCGCGCGGCAAACTTGTTGGCCTTCATCACCGCGTCAAAAAGACTGTCGCCGGCCTTTACGCGCGCGACGCAAACGCCTAGGTGCGCGTCTCCGCAGCCGATTGTGTTCACAACCTTTGCCGCGACTCCCGGAACTTTTTGTCCCCTTTGCTCGGCGGCCTCAAAAATGTAGGAGCCGCTTTTTCCTGTCGTCATTATCACGTCGTTTTTGGTCAGCCTAAAAAGGGCGGCCGCGGCGGAGGGAATTGTGTTTAGGCCGGTGATGGAAAAGGCCTCTTTTTGGTTTAAATGCAAAATCGGCTTTAGCCGCCAGATTTTTTTTAAAAGGGATTTTTTTATGAAGGAAATCCGGGCGCTTGGGTCAAAGAAAAAGTTCAGCGGCCGCCCTTCTTGGGCTGCGAGCGCTTTTTGTTCCAAAAGGAAATCGATTTGGGCTTCGGAAGTTTTTTCTTCCATTTCAAGTCCGCAAAAATAAACGGAGTCCACTTGCTTAAAATTAATTTTTTTGTAGAATTTTTTGTCAAAGAGGTATTCGGCCTTGTGGGCGCAAATAAAGGCGTGCTCGTTCTTTGCGTTGACCAGGCACCAGCAGGCGCCGTTTTCCTGGCTTTTGATTTTGGCAAAAACAGGGATTTTGTTTCGCTTTAATTCCCGCTCGACAAATTCCGCGTAAATTCCCGTTCCGACCGGCGAGCAAAGGACAAAGGGGCTTTTGGCTTTTTGCAAGGCCTTGGCGACGTTGAAAGCCGTTCCGCCCAAAGACCATTTTGAGCCGTCCGTGTTCACGTCCTGCCCGGGCGCGGGAAATTTGGGAACGCGGATTATAACGTCAACGCATGTTGAGCCTATGACCAAAGTTTTTTTCGCCGATTTTTTTGCCGCTGTTTTCATTCCGCCATTATACAAAATAATTTGAAAAAATTCAAATTTGGGTTTATAATATTTGCATGGACGATTCTACAATTATGGAAAGCTCCCCGGTGGGCGAGCACATTCAGGCGATTTCCGACCCAAAAGCGGTTTCGTACTTGATGTTCAACAAGCAGAAAATTCAGCTTGTGGCAAAAATCACGCTTGGCCGCGAAAGCGACAACAGCGTCGTCATTGAAAACAAGTTGGCCAGCCGCCACCACGCGCTGATTCAAAAAATCAAGGACGACTACTACCTTAAGGACGAAAATTCCACCAACGGAACTTTGCTGAACGGAAAGCGCATTCCGGCGGACAAGTATGTAAAGCTTAGCCGTGGCGACAAAATCACGATTGGCTCGGCCAATTTGGTTTTCGGTTAATCGTATCCGCGGCGCAGTTTCCTGTGAACCGGTCAAAAGTCCTTGACGAATTTCTTCTTCTCGCAAAGCATCAAAAGCTTCCGTCCAAAAAGAAAATTTTGGACGCGGCAAAAAGGGCTCTTTTTGTCTTGGAAACGGAAGAGTCCTTTTACAGGGAGCGGATTCCTGGAACCGACGTCGCCGGCGGCCTTTTGGATTTTCGCGCTTTGGACGAAAGGGGCGGAACTAAGGGCGCTAAGGGCGCTAACGGCGCGATTCCGACGATAATCGTTCCTGACATTCACGCGCGGCCCGAATTTATTTACAACATTTTAAATTTGGACTTAAAAAAAATCGCGCCAGTTTTTGCGGAACTGTCGGAAAGCCCGGCGGGCGCGAAAGGCGCGAAGGGCGCCAAAGTGATTGACGCGCTTGAAGAAAACAAAATCCGCGTCATTTGCGTGGGCGACATTCTTCACGCCGAAGGAAGGGCGCGCGAGCGTTGGGCCGCTTCCTATTGCGCCTTTGAGGGCGGCGTTTATGATTCGCCTTCGATGCGCGAGGAAATGGCGGAAGGCTTGGCCGCGCTTTTGGCCGTCATGAAAGCCAAGTATTTGTGGCCCAAGAATTTCCATTGCCTAAAGGGAAACCACGAAAACATCGCCAACGAGCGCGGCGAAGGAAATTTTCCGTTTAGGAAATTCGCGAGCGAAGGGCAAATGGTTTTTGAATTTATGAAGGCCGTTTACGGAAAGGAAGTTTTGGACGCGGTTTACGAATTTGAAAAAGCGCTTCCGCTTTGCGCCTGCGCCGGCAATTTTTTTGTAAGTCACGCCGAGCCGATGGATTTTTACAGCCGAGAAGAATTGGTCGAGGCTTCGCTTGACGAGAGAACTGTTTACGGCCTTACTTGGACGGCCGACGACGAGGCTCGGCTTGGCGGCGTGGATAAAATTTTAACGGCGCTTTGCAAGCCGCCTAAAGGAGTCGAGGCGCGCGCGATTGGCGGCCACCGGCCCGTTCCCGAAAATTACTTGGAGCGGCAGGGCGGCCTTTACGTTCAGATTCACAACCCAAAAAAGCAAAACATCGCGGTCGTCATGCCGGACAAGACATTCGACCCGAATGATGGTATAATGACAGTGGAGGAATAAAATGGCTGACACGCCTGACATGATTGGAAAGTACAAGATTCAAGGACAAATAGCTCAAGGCGGAATGGGCGCGATTTACAAGTCCACGCACCCCGAGCTTAAGAAGCCTGTCATAATAAAAAAGCTGATGACGCGCGGCTCCGCGATGGCCAAGGAGCGCTTTTTAAAGGAAGCCAAAATTCTTTTGGAGATGCAAAGCCCTTACATCGTCCGCTTGTTCGACTATTTTACGGAGGCGGGCGGCCGCTTTATTGTTGAGGAATTCGTTGACGGCCTTTCGCTTGACAAGTTGATTCAAAAGCAAGGCTCGCTTTCTCCGCAAGTCGCTATGCTTGTAATGCAGGACTCGCTCTTTGGCCTTAGGTTCGCGCATAAAAAAAGCGTCGTCCACCGCGACATAAAGCCCGGAAACATTTTGCTTTCCAAGCGCGGAGAAATAAAGGTGACCGACTTTGGAATCGCAAGCGACGATTCCGACGACAGAACCACAAAAGACGGCGTTGTTTTGGGAACGCCCAGCTACATGCCGCCGGAACAATTCAAGAACTCTAGCGGCGTGGACCAGCGCGCCGACATTTACGCGCTTGGCGTAATGCTCTACGAGATGGTCGCCGGCCAAAAGCCTTACACGGCGGAAACGCAGGAAGAAATGTACGAAAAGGCGCGGAAGGGAAGGTATGTCGATCCAAGAAAAATCAACAAAAACATTCCGCCCGAGATTTGCAAGCTTATAAAAAAGATGATGGCGCCAAAAGCCAAGCGCCGCTTTAAGAGCGTTGAGCCAATCATTAAAATCGTAAAAAAATACCTTAAGCATTACGACGCGCACGCCATCCGCGTGGAGCTGGCCAAGATGGTCATAAGCCCGCGCCAATTAAAGGAAGGAGTTTACAAAAAAAAGCGCAACGTGTGGAAAGACTTTTTTGTCGCGCTCGTCTTGTGCGGCGCGGCGGCGGCCGGAGCCTGGTACTTGTGGACCGAAGGCTGGGTTCACCGCACCATTTTGCGCTCGATATACACGCCTGTCAACATGACGATAAAATTGCCGCAAACTTCCGCGCCCGCAAGCCACATAAGCGCCCGCGCGCTTTTCTTTACCAACGGAACGGAAATCAAGGAAGTGGAAGGCTCGGCGCGCGTCTTTGTAGAAGGCGCGGCCGACAAAAAAGGCTTGACTGCCGAACGACCTGCTTCCAAATTAAAGGCCTACCACATAAAGCCTGTCTTCTTAAAGCCCGGAATGTATCGCGCCAAGGTTGCCGTTGGTTCCTACGTTTGGTGGGAAAACTTTGAAGTCACCAGGGAAGAAAAGTCGATTGACATTAACTTTTCGGCGGGCGAAAGCAGGCCGATTAAATTGCTTGTCTCCGCCCGCGACGGAAAGAACGGCATGGACCTTTCGGACCGCGCCAAATGCCAGATTTTGTACAACGGCCGCTGGGTCGCGCTGGAAGACGTTCCCCGCGAAAAATTCAATTCCGCCGCCGTGTGGAAATTCAAGGTCAGCCTTGACGGCTACGAGGACGAGCTCTTTTCGCTTTTGATTGACTGGTACCAAGACACGGTCATGATAAGAGCGGAATTGTTTTTGAAAAAGTAAAAAAAATTGCCCGGTCAAGCCGGGCAATTTTTTTTAGGCATTGGCAAGCCGCGTTTTTTTTGTGGCGCCTCAATAAAAAAAAAGCGGCTTGGTTGTCCAAGCCGCCTTTTTTTGTCTTGCGACAGTTTTTAGTTTGCCAACGCGCTGTCAAGCTGCTTTGAAATCGCTTCCTTGTCCAGATGCGTTCCGATGATGCAAAGCTTTACCATGCGGTCGCCAAGCTTTTCGTCCCAGTTCTTTTTCATCTCCGGGTCTTGGGCAAGAATCGCTTCTTGCTCGGCCTTGGGAGCGGTTGCAAGCCACTGGCCGGAAATTCCCGCGACGATTTGGCGGCCGGTCGTTTCCAAAACGTAAATCATGTCAGGCTCGTCGTCAAACCACATTATGCCCTTTGAGCGGATGATGTTCTTGGGCCAGGCGCTGGCAACCTTGTCCAGCTTTTGGCGGTCAAAGGGAATGCGGCGGTAGTAGATGAAGCTTCCGATTCCGTACTCGTCGTCGTCGCTTCCTGAATCTCCTTCGTGCTTGTGCTCGTGGTGGTGGTGATGCTCGTGGCCTTCGTGGTCATGGTCATGGTCATGGTCATGGTCGTGATGCTCATGCTCGTCGTGGTCGTCGTCATCATCGTCGTCGTCGTCGTGATGGTGGCCGCGAGCCTCGTCCTCGTCGTAGCCTTCGGCGTCGGCCTTGTTAAGCTCGGCAACCCAGCCCGCGCTTTCGTAAACTTTTTCAAAGTCAAACTCGTTTGTTCCCAAAATTTGCGAAAGGTCAACGGCGCACTTTGTCGTTTCGATTACCTTGGCGTTTGGCTGCAACTTTTTTACGACGGCGCGGATTTTTTTCAATTGTTCCTCATTAACCAAATCGACTTTGTTTATGACCAGCGTGTTGCAGAATTCGATTTGCTGGACCAAGAGCGACTCGATGTCCTCTTCTTCCATGTCCTTTTTAAGGAGCGCGTTTCCTTCGTCAAACTCGGTGGAAAGGCGCATCGCGTCAACGACGCTTACCAAGTTGTCGATGTAGCCCGAGTCGATTTGCTCGATGGCCGACGCGATTGGCATAGGCTCGCAAACGCCCGAGGCTTCGATCAAAATGTAGTCAAATTTTCCTGTCTTGATTAGGCCTTCGATTTGCTGGACAAGGTCTGTCTTTAGCGTGCAGCAAATGCAGCCGTTTGTAAGCGGAACCAAGCTTGAGCTGTCGGTGATGTTGGCCTCTTTTGAAATGAGGGAAGCGTCAACGTTGACCTCGCCGATGTCGTTTACGATTACGGCCACCTTGTAGCCTTTTTGGTTGTTTAGAATGTAGTTGAGGAGCGTTGTTTTTCCCGCTCCCAAGTAACCCGCCAAAAGCGTGATTGGTGTTTTTTTCGCCATATATATGCTCCTGTAAAAGTTTATTTTGCCGCTGGCTCTTTTTGTATGTGAAGTTTCGCTTGGTCGGGAACGGTGTCGTAGAACCACTTGGCGTCTTCCATGCTAAGGCGCACGCAGCCGTGGCTCGCTGGCTGTCCAAGTTTCGCCGCTTCTTCTGGAATGATGTTTCCGGCCGCGTCAATCGGAACGGAATGGAAAAGGTACACGCCGCCGATAAAGCCGACCCACCAGTGCGCGCCTTCGCCAAAGCGCTTTGAGAAGAACGAAGTTCCGCGCTTTTGGCCGCTTTCGTTTATGATGTAGTCGCCAAGCGGCGTGTCGTTGTCGCCGTCAATCAGGCCGGTGGAGCAAACCATCTTTTTGACCAGCTGGCCCTTTTTGTAGACATAAGTTCTTTGCTCGTCAATGCTGACGACAACGTTCCAATCGGGACCGTAGCCTGCCGGGCTTGCGAAAACGTCCGCCGCGAAAAGGCTTGTAGCCAAAAGCAGCGTGACAAGAGTGAATGCGAAATGTTTTTTCATACTATTAAATATAATGAAAAAAAACAGAAACGGCAAGACGCTTTTGTTGACAGGCCGAGCTTTGTCGGGTATAATATTTTGGTTTAAGAAAGAAAATCTATGGTAAAAAAGTTATGTTCAAGAAAAACTATACACTTGTCTGGGGGGGGGGGCGGCTCTCCTTTCGCTCGCTTGTAGCGGCGCTTTTTCTTTTTTCCGCCCTGGCATTCTTTTCTTGTTCCGGCATGGCGGGCGAGGCTCCGCTTGTTCCGCAAAATTCTTCTAATCCTTCCAAAGTTCCCGCAAAAAAAGTCACGTTTAGAGGAACGCTTGCAAGCGCGAGCGCGGTTCCGCAAAAGGCCCTTTCATATTTTACGGACGCGAATTTTTTATCTTGCGGCCAAGAGGCCGACGGCGTTTTAAAGTCCGCCGCGCCGGACGCGGACGACATGACAAAATACGAATTTTTTGCCACGGCCACAAGCCAATCCGGACTTGTTGAAAACGGCGAGTTTGGAGACACGCCCGCGACCGCGCGCTTGTTTTCCATCTCGCTTGCGATGGGCGAAAAGTGGACGGTAACTTGCGGCTTGCGCGAGGCTGCCACAAAAATTCCGATGATGACGGATTCCTGCGGCTTTGAGCCTAAGGAAGAAGAGCAGGTCTTTAGCCATGTTTTTACGCTTGTTCCATGCAAGGAGGGAAGCGGAAGCGTCGCGCTTGAGATGACAGTTCCTGCGACGATAATAGGCGCGACTGTGGAATGTTCCGATCCGCGATGGGAGGCGGCAAGTCCTGAGGCCAGCGTTGTCGGAACAACGCTCGGGATAAACGTCGCTTCAATTCAAAGCGGCTATTACGACGTATACATCCGCCTTTACAATTCTGACGGCGTTTTGTCCTTCGCCCTTTTGGAAGGAATCAATGTCTTTGACGGCGCGACGACAAACTATTGGCTTTCGTCTGGCGGAACCGACGGCGCGATGGTGTCGGGCGGCGCTCTTGAGGTTGGCGAGGCCGCGCTTTCGGCTTTTTCTAGAACGCTTTTTTATGTCGGCGACACTGGCATTTCCGGCGCCAAGGGCAAGAGCGACTCAAACGACGGAAACCCTTACTCTCCCTTTGAAACTTTGAACAAGGCCGTGGCGGTGATAAAGTCGACGGGCGCCGCCGGCAAGGATTATAAAATTTACGTTTCGGGAACTGTGGAAGGCTGCGCGGACCTTTCTTCTGCCTTGGATGGAAAGGCGCGCTCGATAACGATTGAAGGCTTGGGCGCTCTTGGAACGGACTCAAAGCCCGCCGCCGCGCTTGACGCAAAACAAGGCGGACGCGCCCTTATGATAGGAACAAGGGTTCCTGTTACCTTGAAAAATTTGCGCGTGACAGGCGGCTTGCATGAAAGCGATGTGCCGACGCCCGGCGGCTCAGGCGTTTACCTTGGCGGCTCGGCCGATTTAACTTTGGCAGGCGATGTCGTTGTGGAGCGTAACCACGCCAAATGGTACGCCGGAGGAATTTTTGCAAGCGCCACTGCTTCGCTAAAAATAAGGGGAGCCGTCACCGTTTATGGAAACACCCACGGAGCCGCCGCTTCGACCGCCGCCTCAAACCTTTATCTTTCCAGCGGCGTGAAAATCCAAATACTGGGCGCGCTAAAAACAACGGACGCGTCGGGCGAGCGCAAGGCCAAAATCGGAGTGTCAAGCGACGACGTTCCGACGCATGCCGCGCCGATTGACTTTACAAAAGACTATGGCGCAAGCAACGCGGGCATAGCGGCTACAGAATATTTTTATGGCGACAAATACGGCGTGGCGGCTGCCGCGTCTGGCGAGGCCGCGCTTTCCATTAGCGGCGGAAACATAGCGCTTGACCCTGTTTACGACGACATAACGATAACGGTTGACAATACGCATTTGCCAAAAGATTTTGAGAAAAAGAAATTTACCTTTAGCGCAAGCGCCAACGTCGACGGCTCGCCGGTCACGATTTCCGCCGGAAGCGGCGCGGGCCAAGTTCAATACACATTCGGCGTTACATACCACGGCGAGACAGTCCCGGCCTCTTATTACGAGCTTGGAAGCGACAGCGTGACACTTCTGTCAGTTCCCGCGGGCAGCTACACGATTTGCGTGACTGCGCTTTACGGCGGAAAGGCCTACGGAGGCGAGTTTGTGGTCAAGATCTTTGACGCGACAGTCGCGCAAGGGACGGAGGGCACCGCGCTGGCCGATTTTATGCTTGACCCAAGCGTGACGGAAATTGAACTTTATATTGAAAATGATTACAAGGTCATCACTCCTTCTTTCCCTGACGAGGAAAAGGTGTCGTCTGGGTATTATCGTTTGAACAATAAAAACGAAACGCAAAAAAATTATTCTTGCATTGTTCCTGCAGGAAAGACCCTTAGCCTTAAGGCTGAATATCCTGTCTCGATAAATTGCGATTCAGTTTATTGTTTCTTCAAAGTGTCAGGCACGCTTGTCATCGGACAAAATGTCACCATAACAGGGCAAGGCGTCCATTGGAACGCGATTAACATTCAAAGCGGCGGAAAAGTAATTTTGGACGGCGGAAAAATTACAAACGGAACTGGAGGCGGAACGTCATCTTCTGCCGTAACAGTTGAAAATGGCGGAATGTTTATCATGAGAAGCGGCCTTATGTCCGGAAACAATAATACAGGCGCTGTTAAAGTGGAAGACGGCGGCAGGTTCGAGATGCAGGACGGCGAAATTTCCGGCAATGTCAGCAGGTTTTCGGACAATTCTGGCGGCGTTACTGTAAATGGCGGCGGCATTTTCATCAAGTCCGGCGGAACGATTAAGAATAACACAAAAAATGGTTCTCAATCGCAAATGATGATTAGCGCTAACGGCAAATACGGCCCAAGCGAAAGCGAATTGACAACCTACGATTCACCCACGGAGTTTAAGGATGCGTTTTAGAAGACATTTGTTTTTGACATTCGCGGTTTTCTCTTTGCTCCTTGCCTCTTGCTCCGACTTGGCGCGTGACGCGGGCGGCCTTGGAACCCCTGCCGGCTCATCCAGCGGCGCGGCGACCGGGCTAAAATATCTTTCGGTAAAAGGAAGCGTGTCGGCCAGCGGAGCCTTTCCGCAAGAGATTGCCGATGCTTTGCAAATGACGGGCGGCCCGGCAATCTCCGCCTCGGCCTTTCCGACCGTAAGCGCCTCTGACTTTATCGGCGCGTTTTATAAAATCAGCGCCGTCAAGGTTGGCGACGAGTCAGTCCATTACGACGCGGCGGAAGACGGCATCGTAAAAACAGACGGCGCGGTGACTTACAGCTTGAACATTCCGCTTTCGGAAAGCGATGTTGAATACAAAATCCACTGCGAAGCCTATTTGGACAACGCGAAGACTAAAATATTCCTTTTAGGCGAAAGCGAAAAATTTAAGATTGGACCGGACAGCCAAGCCGCCAGCGCGGACGTGGCCCTTGCCGCGATTCAAGAAGCGGGCTCTACGGGAGAAATCGGTATTAGCGTTGCCCCTGAAGCAGGTTTGATTGATTCGGCGATCATGACGATTGGCGACACTGGCCTTACAGTTGTGGCAAGCGTTGCAGGAAGTTCATGTTCTTTTTCTTGCGAAGACGTTCCCTGCGGCTCGCATTTGGTCCGGTTCAGCTTTAAAAAGGAAGGCAAGGAAGTTTACGCCTTTAGCCAACCGATGAACGTATTTAAAAATTTAGTCACAAAAACTTGGCTTCAAAATGGCGCGGAACCGTATTTTGAGACCACGACCGACGTGAGTGGAAATAAATCCACGGTTTGTAAATTGACCGCCGCGCTTCTTGAGGGCTGGAAGCTGACAGAATTTTTTGTGGACCCGTCGCGTTCCTCAGACCCCACAAATCCTAACTACACAAGTCAAAGCGGAACCTTCATCAACCCCTGCGTTAGCTTTGAAACTGCGCTTTCAAAGCTTGTTGACAAAAACAAGGATTACACGATTTTTATAAACGGAACTTTGATAGGAGCGCAGGCTGTTCCCCCTACGCTAAAAAGTGACGGAAGCGGCGAGACTAACGCCAGGTCTCTTACGATAAGCGGCGCCAACGGCCTTTACACAAGCGGCCCGAATGCCGGCCAGCCCAAGGACACGATTGACGCGGACGGCATTGGAAGCGCTCTTTGCGTGCAAACGAATGTCTCCATCAGCATAAAGGATTTGCGGATAACGGGCGCGGACGACGACGGCGTCTCCGGCCTTGCAATTCTAGATGACGGCGTGAACGTGACGCTTCTTGACGGAACTCTTATTACGGGAAACGAATCGGATAAGGGCGGCGGCGTTCGTATTTCGGCCGGTTCCCTTGACATAAAGGGCGCGGTCATAAGCGGAAACAGCGCTACGGATTCCGGCGGCGGCATTTACAATGAAGGCGGAAGCGTCACTTTTTATTCCGGCTCGATAGAATCCAATTTCGCGATTTGTTACGGCGGCGGAGTGTGCAATGATTCAGGCTCGTTTGAGATGAAAGACGGCGCCGTTATAACTCAAAACTCTGCCAACGACGGCGGCGACGGAAGCCTTAGCTCCGGTGGCGGCATTTTTGTCTTTGACGGCTCGGTCACAGTCTCAGGCGGAACAATCAGCGCCAACACCACAAACGGATTGGGCGGCGCGGTTCGTGTTTTTGACGGCGCCTTTAGCGTAGGCGGTTCGGCCAGCATTCCATGCGGAACAGGAAACGACGTTTACCTTGATGAGGACCAGAGCATTGCGATAGCGAGCGCTTTGAACTCCAATTTTGCCGCGCTGATTACTCTTTCGGACGATGACTACAAAACGGGAACGCAAGTCCTTGCGGGCGACGCAGTGGAAGGTGAACGTTACAAATTCCGCGTAAAGAAGCCTGATTCCAAGCCGGAAATGCTTTTCATCGGAAGTGATGGAAAACTGGTTCCAATCATCACTTTCTCGAACGGCTCAAACTACGGCACTGTGACAAACACGGGCACTGAGGAAAACCCAGGAGACGGGCTTGAGTACGATGTTTATAAATACAGTTATATTGATTATAGCAATATCAAGATGAGCATCGTAAATCCGTATGAAAACGACGGATATTCAATGGAATTAACGATTGATTCCGGAACTCCTGCGCTCAACACTAACATCAACGATGAAGTTTTGGAAGACGGCTTCCATACGATTCATGCAAAATTCGAAAAAAGCGGTGAAGAAACGATGGAAATAACAAAGCGGGTTTATGTGAGAATCAGAAAAGTTAGAATAACTTTGAACGATGCCGAGATAAAAAACTTCTCAAAAGATTATTTTAAAGGCGGCGTTTATATTAATGGCCGCGAGGTCAGAAGGTGGAACGACTGGACGGACTTTAGCGACACTCATTTTAACACATATAGTTTTTCTGAAACTTTGGATAAAAAAGACTCTGATTTTATTTGCAGTACCGCTGACGCATATATGGCAAGCAGTAGCGGAGGTAGAAGTTCTGCTCCTCTCCGCGACGCATACAGAGTGTATAAATTATCTGATTTAATTGGCGTAGGCTATATTGAAATGAACAGCGGCACTTGGAACAACGGTGGTCACGCAAGTGACACTCTTACTTTGGCAATGTGGTACACAAAGGCTAACGCTGAGTAATCAACTGCGTTTAGTCAAAGCCTGCGTTTTTGTATTTTATATGCGAACATAATTAAAAAGGGAGTTTTTTATGAAAATAACTGCTGTTTTTCATTCGACAACACGAGCGGCTTATTCCACAAAATACGTCTTCATCAAGCCCTTGCCCTTTACCTCAACGTCCTCGCTTGAGCCGTAGTAGACGGCCGCCTTTGTCTGCTCGTAGGTGGCTTCCGAAACGTGGATTGTCATAGGCTTTCCGGTGCTTTCCATTCGGCTGGCCACGTTGACGGTGTCGCCCCAAATGTCGTAGATGAACTTTGACTTTCCGATTACGCCGGCCACCAGGTTTCCGGTGTTGATGCCCAGGCGGATTTGAACCTGGATATGCGAGGCGGCGTTAAATTCAACGACGTCCTTAATCAAGCCCTGCGCGAATTTCACCATCTTAAGCGCTCCGCCGTTGTCGGCTTCTTCGGTTAGGCCTGTGGCGGCCATGTAGGCGTCGCCGATTGTCTTGATTTTTTCTATGCCCTCGCGCTTGGCCCGTTCGTCAAACTTTGTTATCATCGCGTTAAGCATTCCAACAACTTCGTCGGCGCTCATTCCGCCGCTCATTTTGGTAAAGCCAACGATGTCGGTAAAGAGAACCGTCGCGTTGGGGAATTTTTTGGCTATCGTGCGGTCGGGGTGCTCGGTAAGCTCGGCCGCCACTTCCTGGGGAAGAATGTTAAGCAAAAGCTTTTCGGCCTTTTCGTTGGCGATTTTAAGGTCGCGCGTCCGTTCCGCCACTTTTTGCTCCAGTTGAATTTGGTAGCGCTTCATCGCGCGCCACTTTAGCCAAATCACAAGAGCGACGATTCCTACGATGACAAGTCCTATCGCGACCCAGAACCAAGCCAGCTGCCAAATGTAGGGCTGCTTTACGATGACTATCGGGTCGGACGGCTCGCTTTTTATTTCGTCGCCGTTCTGGCTTTGCGCGCTAAAGGCGTAAGTGCCCGGCTTTAAGTTTGTGTAGGAGGCAGTTCTTAGCGCGGACCATTCGGTGTAGTCCTGCTCAAAGCCGTTCAGCTTGTAGCGGAATTTGATTTGTTCCGAAGAAATGAAGCTAAGGCCCGTGAACTTTACGCTAAAGCGCTTGGTCGAAGGCGCAAGGACGATTGTCTTTCCCGTGTAGTCAAAGGTGTTGTTGTCAATCGAATATTCCTGGACTTCGACTTTTGGCGCGTGCATGTTCTTTCCGCTTTTTACGGGGTCGTAAATCGCAAAGCCGTCAATCAAGGTGAACCAAAGCCTGCCCGCGGAATCCTTCATTGAGAACGAAGTCGCCGTGACGCCGCCTGTGACAAGGCCGTCTGACGCACTGTAGCTTGTCGTGTTAAGCCTTTCCTTTTTGCCGGCGGCGACGTCGTCCAAGTCGTCTAGGGGAACCGAAATGATTCCGCGGTTTGTGGTCATCCAAACCGTTTTTGTGTAGTCGGCCAAAAGCTGGAATACGCCGTCGGTCATAAGGCCGCTTGCGGAATTCAAGTTTTGGAAAGAGTCGCTTTCCTCGATGTATTTTGAAACGCCGGTGCCGGTCGTAATCCAAAACTCGCCGTCTCCAAGCTCGGTGAACTTGAAAATCACGTTCCCCGACAAGCCCGACTCCGTGCTGTAGTGGCGGACGATTTGCCCGTCTTCCAAAACGTAAACGCCGCCGCCGTCAGTTCCAACCCAGACGCGGCCTTTTTTGTCTTCGTGGATTGCCATGATGAATTCGTTTGAAAAGCCGTTGTCGCGCGTGATGTTGCTTACCTTTAATGTGTCGCGGTCAACGATGCTTAGTCCTTGCGTCGTTCCTATGCAGTAGTCGCCGTTTAAAAGCTTTACGGCCGCGCGGCACTTGTAGCCGGCGAGTCCGTCCTTTTCGGTCAGGTTGAAAATCCTTCCGTCGGGCAATACGCGAAGGGCGCTAAGCTTTGAGTAGCAGGAAATCAAAAGCTCGCCGTCGCTTGTCATGCGGACTTCGCGGATTCTGCTTCCCTTGCATTTTCTTGTGATTTCGTTTTCTACAAATTTGTTGTCCTTGTAACAGTAAACGCCGTCGTCCGCGCCCAGCCAAACAACGCCGCGGCCCTTGTCTTCGCAAATCGCGTTTACCGCCGTGCTCATGGGAATCGTTCGGAATTTTCCCTGGCTCATTTTTTCGACGCCGCCGCGGTTGTAGGCAATCCAAATGTTCCCTTCGCGGTCCTGCATGATTTTGTTCACGTAGTCGTCGGAGACGCCGTTCCTCTTGTCATAGTAAGTGTACATGCCGTTGTGGATGATTGTTATTCCGCTGTCGCCGGCAAACCAGTAGTCTCCGTTTGAGTCTTGTATCGCGCTGTTGACGACCGTTCCCGTGGTGTGGTCGTGGCCGATGTCAAAAAGCGTTTCTTCGGTGTCCTTGATTTTAACCGCGTAGTGGGGGGCGACGCCAAACCAAAGCGCGCCGGTCTTGTCCTGCCAAACCTCGTTCACGGCGGGATTCTTTATTTTTGTGATGCCGTCAAAGCGCTCTATTTTTTTGTCGCTGTAGACAAAAAGCTCGTTGGGAACGGACGTCGAAATCCATATGCGGCCGGCGCTGTCGCAAAAGAGTTTTGAAACTTGGATCGTCGCTTGGCCCAATTCCTCCAGGCCGTTGGGAATGACAATCTTTTCGTCGCTTGTCATGTAGCAAAGGCCCGAGGCCGTTCCAAGCCAAATGTTTTTTTCGTGGTCTTCGCAAACCGCGCGGATAGAGTTGTGGGGAAGGCCGTCGTCTTCCGCAGTGTACTTTACGATTTGGCCGTCGCTTTTTATGCATGAAACGCCTTCGTCGTTGTGGCCAACCCAAATGTTTCCGCTTGTGTCCTGGTAGATTGAGCGGACGGCGGTAAAGTCGTATTTTTTGTCGTAGTTGCGGTTAAAGGTGACGAACTCAACGCCGTCAAAGCGGACAAGGCCGTCGTAGGTTCCAATGTAAATGTAGCCCTTTTTGTCCTGCATGATGTCGGTTATTGTCATGCCCGGAAGTCCGTCCGCGGTGGTGAACTTTCGGCGGACAAAGTCGTTCAAGAAAGCTTGGTCAACGTTTCCATTTGCCGCGGACTGGGCGAAGAGCGGGGCAAGTCCAAAAATCAAGGTCAAAGAAATCAATGCGATTTTTTTCATATACTTCAATTTTAGCGCCACTTTTAAATTTTTTCCATTGTTTTTTTTATAAACCGCTGGCCCTCCGCCCCTTGCTATTTTCCTTGCCTTTGGGGGGATTTTGCGCTATAATTATTATGGTATATAGCTTCATTTTTGTGCTTCTTAAATTTTATGGGGAGTGAGGTTTCTATGAAGAAATTTAATGAAACTATACAAGTGACTGGGGGGGGGGCTGCGCATGCTTAAGGTCTCACGAGCCCTCTCAAAATCTCTTTTCGCGGCCGCGGCTCTTTTCTTTTTGGCGGCGTCTTTTTCTTGCGACAACTCCTCCGACTCGTCCGGCTACTCGCCAAGCCAAGAGCAGGCGGCCTCTCCCGCTTCTCCGGCGGCTCCCGCTGGCGGAAGCGCGGCCGCCCCAGAAATTCAATGCATAACCTTTAAGGGCAGCGTCCAAGCGCCTGGCGCTCTTCCGGCTTCATACGCAAAGGCTTTGGAAGGCCTTGGCTTTGGCGGAACGGAAGAAGGCGTCGAGGGCCTTTCAAAATCCGCGCGGCCCGACGTCACGGTAGGCGAAGCCAGCGGCCTTGAGTTTTTCGCGACGGCCACGGCAAAGGAAGACGGAAGCTCGGTCAACGGAAGCTTTGATTCCCCCACATCAAGAAATTTTGAGATGCCGCTTGCCATAGGAAAGACATGGAATATCGTCTGCGGAATCAGGAACGTTTCCGGCGACAAAAAAATAGTGATGTCCGACAGCTTCCAGATGGAAGTGACCGTGTCCAACAGCGTCCTTTCCCACGTCTTTACGCTGACCCCATACACCGACGCGGCCGCTGGAACCGCTCCAAGCGGAGACATCGCGCTTATTGTAAACCATTCGGGAAACGCGCTTTCCGTCTCTGCCAGCTGGGAGGACCCCGCGGGCCTTCCGGCCTTGACTGTGGAAAGCCCCGCTGCCAGCCCCTCATGCATAAAGGCTTCCGGCGTTCCTGTCGGAAACCACAGGCTCGCGATATTTTTTAAGGACATAAACGGAATATCGATATACGAAAGCGTCCAAGTGGTGACGGTCCTAAACGGCTTGACGACCGAAACTTGGATGCCCGAAAGCGGCGAGGCCGCGATTACGGCGGACGGCTTTAATGTTGGCAACGACCTGATACAAGGCGCGACCGGCGACCGCATCTACGTCGGAATTCCCGCCGCATTAAAAGGAAATCCATCCGTCACGGCCAGCGACACAAACAGCGGAAGCGCCTACAGCCCGCTTGAGCATCTGCAGGCCGCCTTCGAGAAAATCCTGTCGGCTGGAAGCGGCTCCAAGGACTTCAAGATTTTTGTGTCGGGCGAAGTGGAAGGAAACGCGACCCTTGCCGCGATGAAGGGCTTCAACGCCCGCTCGGTAACGATAGAGGGCTTGGACGGCCTTGACGAAAGCAAAAAGCCCAAGAGCGCCCTAAAGGGAAGCGGAAGCGGCTCCGTCTTTGCGATAGAGTCCAACGTTCCCGTCACATTAAAGAACATAAAAATCACCGGCGGAAAGGCCGGCTCTGGCTCCAATGGCGGCGGAATCTGCGCGATTAGCGGATCTGACCTTACGATAGACAGCGGCGTCTGGATTACCGGAAACGAGGCGGACGAGCGCGGCGGAGGAGTTTCCGTAGCCGGCAAGCTTTTGATGAAAGGCGGCGAGATAAGCGGAAACACGGCCAAGATGTTTGGCGGCGGCCTCTTTGTTGAAAGCATCAACACAAGCGCCATCGAGGCTGAAATATGCGGAAGCGCCGTCATAAAGGAAAATGGCGTGACGACCGCAGGCGAAGATTGGGACGGCTTTGGCGGCGGCCTTTATGTCGGAAGTTATGCGACGGTGACGATGTCGGGCGGAGAAATTTCAGCGAACACCGCCCATCGCGGAGGCGGCGGAGCGCGCGTCAGCGGAACAAACGCTAAGTTCGTCTTAAAAGGAGACGGAAAAATCACCGGGAACACTGCGGACGCGCAAGGCGGAGGAATAGACGCCAACCACATTGTGGAGCTTTTGGGCGGCGAGATAAGCGGAAACACGGCGCCCAAAGGCGGCGCGGTAATTATTGACGGAACCTTCACAATCGGAGGCTCAGCCAGGATTCCCTACGGAGCGGGCGGCGCGACCGGCGCGGGAAAGAACGACGTTTACGTGTGCAAGGACAGCAACACCTATAAGGTTGTTCAAATCGCTCCGGGCGGCTTTAGTTACGCGGCCAGCGACAGCGCTCCGGCTGCGGTGCTGGCTCCCCAAGAATGGCAAAGAAACTACCCCATCATAAAGGCTCCAAGCGGAAGCGACATAGGCGCCTACACTCCATACTTTAAGACAATCGACCCGGACTTTTACTTTGGAAAACTGTCCGGCACAGTCGACACGGCAAAGCTAAAGGCGGCGCTCTGCGTTTCAAACAAGGCCAACGCGGCGGACAGTGATGAACAAAGCGGAACAAAAAGCCAGCCTTTCAAAACCATCGCCTTTGCGCTGACAAAGCTTGACGCCGGCGAGCCTGACGAAATCATAATTGACTACGATTCGAATGGCGCCTTTTTTGGCCCGCAGAGCATTCCCGATACATTCACAACGGAAAACTGCTCGGCGCTTACAATTCGCGGCGCCAATGGCTCGAATCTTGACGGAACGCCAAAGGACATTCTTAACGCGAGCGGAACTAGGAATGCCGGCAGCGTTCTTACGGTAAAGAGCGCGGTTCCAATTACGATAAAAGACCTAAAGATTACAGGCGGAAATTGCACGGACGCTCCTGGCGATAGAAGCGGAGGCGGCATTTATTTGACTGCGGGCGAGCTGACGTTGGCTGACGGCGTCCTTGTCGTAGGAAACTACGCTGCGTATGGCGGCGGCGTTTATGTTAAGGAAGGCGCGAGCCTTTTTATGAATGGAACAAGCTATATAGGTGACAAGACGCAAACGACGGCTTCCGGCGAGACGCTTGGGGAACAATGCTCCAACAGCGCCTCGTATGGCGGCGGCATTTACAATAAAGGCACGGTCTATCTTGGCTACAAAAAAGCGGGAGCTTCTATTCAGGAGGCAGAGTGGACCGGAGGCGTGCGCAGAAACTACGCTTCCACCCACGGCGGAGGAATATATTGCTACTCGAACGGCGACTTAAAAATGCGGGCCGGAACAGTTTCCTATAATCGCAGCAATAACTACAATGGCGGCGGACTTTGCGCCTCGTCGTCCGAGGGACACGGCATTGAGCTTTTGGGCGGAGAGCTAAAGGAAAACTATGCGGGCCGCGGCGGCGCGGTTTATGTTGAAAGCGCCTTTTCAATGCAAGGCTCGCCTTTTATTCCGTATGGTCTGGCCGGAGTGAAATCATATGGCAAAAACGACATTTACCTTGCGGACGGCAAAACAGTGGAAGTCGCCGGCGACTTGACGCTCCTTTCCGGCGAGTCAGAGATTGCGGCGATAACGCCTGTCGGCGTAAAGCGAACGAGAAAAATTCTTAGCGCCTCATCGGAGGCCTTGATAAACGACAACAAGGATAAATTCGCTCTGACCAGCGACAACGACGGCTGGCAAAAAAATTATGTCTATGACTCGGGCCACTACGCCGAGTTAAATTCGCTGGTTTATGTAGTCGGAACTCAAAACTCCGGCTCCACAAAACCGGACGACACATGGGGCTGGGGAAAGCCGTCATACAACGCCCCAAACGGCACCAAGACCAGCCCATACTCCAGCGTCGCCGACGCGCTTGGCTGCGCGGAATTGGCCAGCGCCACAGAGCCAAACACAATCATCATCGCCGGAACCTTAAAGGGCGCTCAAACTATAGGAACAACGTCAATCTCCGAGCTTTCGCTTAAAGGCTACAAGGCCGCGGGCGCGTCTTCTTCCACTGCAAAGATTGACGCGGGCGGAACAACAGACGCGGGCAGCGTGCTCACTGTGAACAAGAGCGGACTTACCGTCACCATCACAGACCTTACGATTACAGGCGGAACCGGCAGCGACCCTTCCGGCGGGACCGCCAAAAACGGCGGCGGCATTTACATTAACGCTGGAACAGTAAAGCTTGCAAACGGCGCTGTCATAACTGGAAACACGGTAACGACAAACGGCGGCGGCGTTTACCTTGCCGGAAGCGGCTGCGCGCTGTACATGTCAGGAAAGGCCTTGATTGGCGACAGCGCCACATCCACGACTCGCGCTTCAAGCGGCGCAAGCAACCGCGCCAACCAAGCGGGCAACGGCGCCGGAATCTACAATAACGGCGGCTCTGTCTATATCGGCAGCAACGCAAGCGGAACTGCGGCGACTGAATACGCGCTTGTCAACAACGACACTGACGGACACTACGGCGTGCGCCGCAACTATTCTTCAAGCAACGGCGCGGGAATCTACCACGCCGCCGGAACGTTAAAAATCGCGAGCGGAGACATTTCTTGCAACTCAGGCACTGATTATTCCAATGGCGGAGGAATCTTTTTTGCCGCCGGCGCAAGCATTGGCGGCGGAACGTTCTCCAATGGCTACGCTAAAAACGGCGGCGGCCTTTACATAAAAAGCGGAGTCGAAGTTACGCTTACCGGCGGCGCGTCCTTTACACAAAATGAGGCGGCTTCGACAGGCAACGGCGGCGCGGTTTACCAGGGCGGAACCTTCAACATGAGCGGCAGCGCCTACATCGCTCCCGGAAGCGAAAGGTCAAACGACGTTTACCTTGCAAGCGGAAAAACTGTTGCAATCACCGGCGCATTGAACCCGCCGTCTGGCGTAACAAAAGTCGCCGCCATCACGCCGGACAGCTACTCGCGAGGAAGGGACATCCTTTCTTCTAACAGCGCTAACGCCACAAATCTTTCAAACGCAATTGGAAAATTCAAGCTCAGCCAGGACGACGACGGTTGGGACAGGGGCAGCAACCTTGCGCAGACTTCTGAAACTGAAAAAAAAGTCTGGATTACTTCTCCGATTTATGTGGCGGGCGCTTCCGGCAGAGCAGTATGTTCCGCGCCGCCGTCAGATGCGACAAAAGCCACCGGCACAAAGAAAATGCCTTACGCTACAATAGCGGCGGCGCTTAAAGACACGGATTTGGCTTATGAAAGCAACACGATTACAATCGACGGCACCTTGTCCGTTCAGACAATCGCAGATACAGTAACGCTCCCGACCGGAGTTACTGCAGTAACCTTGCAGGGCTACAAGGCTTCCGGCGCCACCTCAAGTTCCGCAAAAATAGACGGCGGAGCGACGGCCAGCGCGCTTTCTATTAGCAAAAATTTGACATATACAATCAAAGATTTGCAAATTACAAACGGCTCGGCTTATGATGGCGGCGGCATATACCTTGCCGCAGGAACGGTGAACCTGGACAGCGGCGCCTTGGTTTTCAGCAATAAGGCTAAAGCCAACGGAACGACCAAAGGAAGAGGCGCCGGCGTATTTGTTGCAAGCGGCTCCGCGTTAAACATAAAGGACGGTTCAAAGATTTACAGCAACACCTCTGCCAGTGGCGACATCAGAGGCGGTGGTGTTTACAACATGGGAACTGTGGACATGACCGGCGGCTCCATTTACAACAACTCCGCTCAAGACGGAGGTGGCATTTACAACAACTATGGAACGCTCTTTGTCCGGGGCTCGGCGATTATCGGGGCCGGGTCAGGAACTACCGCTACTGGTTCGGTCGCAGGCTCAACCTGTTCAAACAGCGCGTCCCTATTGGGCGGCGGCATTTTCAACGACAGCTCAGCAAACCTTTATTTTGGCTGCAACTCTTCCGGCGCAATGCCCACAGGTTACGCGCTTGATTCCGGCTGTGGCGTCCGGCGCAATTATGCCAGCAACGGCGGCGGCATTTACAATCTGGGAACATTTAAATCTGCCAGCGGCCTTATCTCTGACAATTTAGCGGCAAATGTCGGCGGAGGCATGTACGCGGGCGGTACGACCAACGACATAGGCGGTCTTGGCATTTCTAACAATCAGGCGAACTGGCAGGGCGGCGGCCTCTATGTGGCTTCTTCAAAAACTGCGACTATTACAGCAGCTACAGGCATAAACAGCAACATTGTGACTCAATCTTCCGGTTCAAGCAGCGTTCTCGGCGGCGGAATCTACATAGCGGGAACTCTTACCGTTAACGATACCTTGAACGCCAGCAGCAACAGCGCGACTATAACCGGAACAAGCTGCACGGGCAGCGCGTATGGCGGCTGCGTATACATCACGTCCACCGGAAAGTTCACATTTGCCAAGGGGCAGCTGGGCGGCTCAGGCGACTTAAATTCAGTTTCTAACGCAGTCTCTGTTGCAAAAGCTTATGGCGGCGCCGTTTGCAACTATGGAACGTTTGAAGTTAAAGGCACGGGTTACGTTTATCCTGGAGATTTAAGGTCAAATGATGTTTATCTTGCGTCTGGAAAATGTGTAACCCTTCCGGCTAACTCATATTCCGGAAATGACGGTACAAACAAAATTGCTCTAACCCTCGAAACCTGGAAGCGCGGAACGCAGGTTCTGGACGGCTCTTATGCGGCAACTTATTACAATTGCTTTAAGTGCACTGACACAGAATGGTCTGTTGGTTACAAGGAAACTTCATGGACTCTTTCCGATGACCTGAAAAAGCGAGTTGGCGCGGACATTTATGTAGCCAGCTCTCTGACGACAAGTCATGGCCGCGCTTCGGGCATCAGCGCGCCTCCTTCTACGGCAAGCGAGCGCATCGGAACAAAGGCAAAGCCATATAGTTCAATTTCTGAGGGTGTAAACGCCTGCTGGAACTCAGGTTTGCCGTTTACAATTAAAATATCAGGAAAAATCTCTGGCGCGGATCAGACAATTCCAGCCGCAACAACTACAACAGGTCTTGCCAGCGCCATTACAATAGAAGGCGTTACAGGAAATGCGAGCGACATTATAGACAGAAACTTGACTTCCGCTCCGACGTCCGGCGGCTCTGCCCTTACAATCAGTACTGCGACGCCAGTGACTCTTAAGAATATCAAGATTACCAATGGCTACAGCAAAACTCACGGCGGCGGCATTCTTGTTAATGGCGTAAAAGGCGCGAGCCTTACTTTGACAACCGGCGCCCTTGTTACCGCAAACCAAGCTAAAAACAACGGCGGTGGAATCTACTTTGCGGGAACAAACGCAAGCGGCGGGACTGCGAATCTTATAATGAATTCCACTTCCCAAATAAGCGGCAACACAGCGGCGGGAACAAGTACTAATGGCGGCGGCGGCGTTTATCTTAGTTACGCGAATCTATACATGAGCGGATCTTCTGTAATCGGCGACACAACAGGCTCTTCTGCCGCCACAAGTGCCGCTTCTGGCCATTCAAATGCAGGACGATACGGCGGCGGTGTATATGCCGCAGCCGGCAGCGCTGTCTATGTTGGATATAAACCTACAGGTACAAAAGATTCAGCTTATGCAACCTCTTGTGGCATTTTGCATAATTACAGTGAAAAAGGCGGTGGCGGCATTAATGTTGATGGCAACGCAAAGCTTTACCTTGCTTATGGTTCGATTTCTAAAAATGGCTCAGGGGATTCTGGTGGAGGCGCGGCAATACAATCTTCAGGTGAAATGGCTATGTCCGGCGGCGCGATGGCTTTGAATTCCGGAACTTCTGGCGGCGCGGTGGTTGTTGCAGGCTCGTTTGAAATGACAGCTGGCACCATTGGAGATGCTTCAAAAACATCTCCCGCGACAAGCGCTACAGCCTGTTCAAATTACGCTTCTTCCGCTACTGGCGGCGGCGGCGCTATCTGGGCTGTTGCAGGTTCGTCAGTAACAATTTCCGGCGGCACCATTGCCTATAACTATGCGGCCAAATATGGCGGCGCGATTTTAGCTTTTGGAGAGTCATCAAAGACTACATCAATTGGTATAAGCGCGGGAACTATCTCCGCTAATGCGGCGGCCACAAGCGGCGGTGGTCTTTTCATTCAGCCTAACGTTACGGCAACGCTTTCCGGTACAGGCGTAATTAAAGAAAACTCCGCCGCAACCGGCGGCGCGGTTTATGTCAGCAGTCGAGGAAAGCTCTTGATTGCTGGCGGCGGCTCAATTCCAAAAGACACCAGCAAAAAGAACGCTGTGTATTTAGAACCGTCAAGCGCGAGCGACGGCACGCAAATAAAAATTACGGGAAACATGACTTCCGACAGCAAAATATTGTTGGATGGAAACGCCAGTTATTTTTACAAAAAGGATTACTCCGCGCTTACAACTCAGAGTCCTGTAAATTTAACATACAATTACACTTTCTTTGAAATAAAGAACACTTCATGGTCTGTTTGCAGCGATGGCTCTATTCAGCCGGCAACGTATTTGACAAGCAGCAATATAGCAAGCTTCACTCCAACCGCCTCAACTGAGTATAATTTTAGAATAGCTTCCGGCGTTACTTCGGCGCAATTGAAGTCTTTCTTTGAGAATCTCTGCAACTCTGAGTGTAATACAAGCAGTGCGAAGATTAAACCCACATCCACGTTGGATTTGTCTGAGGTGTCTTTAGCTTCTTTGGGAATGACTTTTAGTTATGAAAGACTGGTCATTCAGCCGTTTGAAATGGTTGTGCTGCCAGCAAGCGTTTCAGCTACTCAATTGACGGATTCCCGTCTGGTATGGTGTCTTAGTGGCTCCATGGATTTCTCTGTGCCGCCAACCAATACATCCCTGTGCTCAGAAAACGGCATTGTTTATAACAAGTCAAAAACTAAGCTTATTTTGTATCCAGGTAACAAGACCGGTTCAAGTTTACCTACGCTCCCAAATACGTTGACAACTATAGGCGGAAATTCATTTTCTTGTGCCCAAAACCTGAGGACTGTCAATATTCCAAACACGGTGACAACGATTGAGTCAGGCGCATTCAGACATGGTAAAATTACAAGCGTGAGCATTCCGACTTCAATATCTTCGATACCTATGGAATGTTTTCTTGGTTGCGAAAATTTGGCCACTGTGCAGCTACCAAATACGCTTACTACAATTAACAGCCGCGCTTTCCAACAATGCGGCATATCGTCGATAAACATTAACACTGGCGCTCTGACAACTATTGATTATAATGCGTTCGATCGAGGCTTCTCTTCAACCACAAATGTAAGTCTTACAGTTCCATCAACTGTAAAACTTATCGGTTCAAATGCTTTTGCTAGTAATTCAAGGTTGTCTTTGAGTTTCTATTATACAAGTGGATGGAAAAAACGTAACTTGAGTGACTCTGATATTGAAGCGAATTGGTCTAATGCCACTACTTCTGATATGACAGGCACAAATTTTACATCTTCAAGTGGTTCCATGTGTAATTATTATGTGAAACGCAATTAGCTCTGTTTATGGGATGTGTTGCGGGCGGTCCACCGTTTTTGGAAGACCGCCCCGTTTTTTTTTTGCGCAGGAATGCTTTGTGATTTGCGGCGATTAGTTCGCGGGGGCGGGTTCCGCTCGTGTTGTTGCTGGGAAAACTATAATTGATTTTTGCGAGCGGGTTCGCCGCGACCTGCGGTCGCTACTGGGCAGGTGTCAGCTTTTTTTGCAGTTCCAGCACTTGGTCTAAAGACAGGCCGACCGCTTGCGCGATTTGCTCTGAAGTTAAAGTATTCATGGCCAGCAGGTTTCGCGCGGCTTCCATGGCTTTTTCTTTGCGTCCTTCCTCACGGCCTTTGGCCCGCATGCAGGCCATTTCTCTGTCCCATTCCATAAACTGCTGCCTCCATTGCGTGTTGCGCTTGGCTCTTTCTACAAGGCCTCCTACGCGCCGGGTAAAGTCGTCGCTGCTGGAATTCTGCGTGACCATGCGTGACTAGGCTGTTGCAACGACGGCCTTTAGCGCTTCTAGCACTTTGTCTAAGGGAGCGCCCATTTTTTCAGCCGCCAATTCCGGCGAGGCGCCAAATTCTTTTATGGCGACAAGCGCGTTCTCCACGGCTTTTTCCTCACGCCCTTTGGCCCGCATGCAGGCCATCTCTCTGTCCCATTCCATAAACTGCTGCCTCCATTGCGTGTTGCGTTTGGCGTTTTCGACAAGGCCTCCCACGCGCCGGGTAAAGTCGTCGCTGCTGGAGTTCTGCGTGACCATGCGCAAGAAGGCCTTTTGCCTATTGTCCAACAGTTTATCATAGTTTTTGCAAATTTTTAGTGGAACTTTAAAAAAAAAACGCGCTTTTTTTTTGCGAAATTCTTAGTTTGTTGGATTTGTTCAACTAACCACGACTGGCTGCGGACTTAGTTGCAGGCCTAAAGCTTTTCAACTTCCTCAACGCTAAGGCCGACGCACTTGGCTATTATGTTAATGTCAACGCCGGCGGATTTAAGGTTTCGCGCGTCTTCCACGGCTTTTTCTTCGCGTCCTTCCTCGATGCCATCCTGCCGCCAGCCACGAATCGCGCGCTCCTCGTTGAATTCTGTCAAGTACATGCCGATTATCTCCTCTTTTTGCTCGCGGACAAAGCCTTCCAAAAAGTTTTCCTCAATCGCCCAGTCCACGGCCTCGTTCACGGCTTGGCCAATTTGCATGCCCGCCTTTTTGTTGTCGGAAATTTTTCCCACAAGCCTTACATAATCATACATCGCTTTGCAGCTTTTGACAAGGCTTTCGTTTTTGCCGGGGTTTATGTTTATGACGTCCGCGGTCCACTCAAAGTCTCCCGTCTTGTCCTCCAGCTCAAAGGCCTCCGACAGGCGCAGCTTGTAGCGCTCGGGGCGGCTGGGCTCGCCGTTGTAAAAGACGACGAAGCGCGGGTTGGGGATTTTCACGAGCGACGACCAATGCAAGTCCAAGTCCCTTTGCGCCAAGTGCTTTTGGTAGAGTTCGGCAAAGTACAAAAGGCCGCGCAAGGGCATTGCCAGTAGTCCGCGTGAGCGGACATGTAAATATTACCACTAGCAAAACGACGCGTAGCGGCGTATGTTTGCGTTGGGGCGGCTTTGCTGCTCGTAGAGCGTCATCTGGCTGTCAACCAAAAACGACACGTCGTTGTACATCTTGATGTAGATAACGTTTTCAATTGTGTTCAGCGTCAGGGCATCGGGGTCTGTGTAGGCGGTGCCGTTGAGGGCGTTGTACAAGTCCAGCCGCCAGCGCTTGCTGCGCTCGGTGTCCTTTCCGAAAATCGCGATGAAAAGCCTGTCGCGGAATTTTGGCTGAGTCTGGATTTTGATTTTGTTTTTTGTTTCGTCCATGCGAAACCTCCTTGTAGCTGTCAGCGCGGCTGTTCGCGCGAGCGTTGCAAGCGCGTGTGTTGCCGCTGCAACTATAGGGTACGATTTTTTTATCGAAAGTTTTGCATATTTTTAGTGGAACTTTAAAAAACGCGCTTTTTTCGCCTGAATTTTAGTTTGTTGGATTTGTTCAACTAACCGACGCATTTTGCCTAAAACGCCTGGCGCTGCCTATCTTGAACAAAAGGGCGCGATTTATTATAATAGTTTCCTAATAAAAAAAGAGCGAGCCGCTCAAAGAATGACGAGGAGAATGCCATGAAAAATCTTACTGACAAAGCGCTCATTAAGCAACTGACTGTCCTTGCTCAAAAGAACGACCCGATTAACCCTAAGCTTTACGAAAAATTCGACGTCAAGCGAGGACTGCGCAACGCCAACGGAACCGGCGTCCTTGTAGGACTGACTACAATCGGAGACGTTGTAGGCTACGAGCTTGACGAAAACAAGAACAAGATTCCGATTCCAGGCCGCCTTTTGTACCGCGGCTACGACGTGGCCGACTTGGTCCACGACACTGAAAAGCGCGACGAATTTGGCTACGAGCAGGCCGCCTACCTTTTGCTTTTTGGCGCCCTTCCCACAAAAAAGCAGCTGGCCACATTCAGCGAGTACTTGGGAAGCCGCCGCGTTTTGCCCGAAAACTTTACCGAAGACATGATCATGAAGGCGCCGTCCAACGACATCATGAACAAGATGGCCCGCGGCGTTTTGGCAAGCTATTCCTACGATCCTAATCCGGAAGACCGTTCCGTGGGAAACATAATGCGCCAGTGCATCGACTTGGTCGCGCGCTTTTCCACCTTGGCCGCCTACGCCTATCAAGCCAAGCGCCGCTTTTACGACGACAAGAGCATGTACATCCACAACCCGCTGCCCAATCTTTCGACGGCCGAAAACTTTTTGCGCTTGATTCGCGCCGACAAAAAATACACGCCGCTTGAGGCGCAGATTTTGGACTTGGCGCTAATCCTTCACGCCGAGCACGGCGGCGGAAACAACTCGTCTTTGACAGTCCACGTGGTTTCTTCGGCGGACACCGACACCTATTCGGCCATCGCCGCGGCCGTCGGCTCGCTTAAGGGAAGCCGTCACGGCGGCGCCAATATTCGCGTGATGGAAATGATGGACGACATAAAGGCCCATGTAAAGGACTGGGCGGACGACAAGGAAATCGAAGCCTACCTTAAAAAAATCGCGACCAAGCAGGCTTACGACAAGACGGGCCTCATTTATGGAATCGGCCACGCCGTCTACACGGTCAACGACCCCCGCGCCGTTTTGCTTAACGAGCTTGCCGAAAAGCTGGCCCGCGAAAAAGGAATGTTAAAGGAATTCCGCCTGTATAAAAAGATAGAAAAAATCGCGCCCAAAGTTTTATACGAGCTTCACGGCAAAAAGAAAATGCTTTGCGCCAACGTGGACTTTTTCTCGGGCTTCGTTTACTCGATGCTGGACATTCCGCGCGAGCTTTACACGCCGCTCTTCGCCATTTCGCGCATCGCCGGTTGGAGCGCGCACCGCATTGAGGAAGTTGTCGCGGGCGGCCGCATCTATCGTCCCGCTTACAAGAACGTTTGCGCCGAGCGCGCCTACATTCCGCTGGAAAAGCGAAAGTAACGGAGCGCCAAATTGACGGAGCGCCTGGACAAAATTCTTTCGCACGCCGGCTTTGGCACGCGAAAGGACGCAAAGAAAATTCTTCGCAAGGGCCTGGTGACCGTGAACGGAGAGGTTGTCCGCGACTTTGACTTTAAGCTTGACATGGAAGCGGACGAGCTTTGCGTCGACGGCGAGCGCGTTCAAAGCGAACAGTTCCTTTACCTTATGATGAACAAGAGCGCCGGCCATGTTTGCGCCAACAAGGACGGCCTCCACGAAACTGTTTTTTCGCTTTTGGAAGACTGCTACAGAACTCCGTATTTTGAAAGCCATTTGCATTTGGTGGGCCGCCTTGACATCGACACCGAAGGCCTTTTGCTTTTTACCACCGACGGAGACCTTACGCACCGCCTTATAAGCCCAAAGACTCTTTGCCCAAAAAAATATTTTGTCCGCCTGCAAAAGGCGATTGGCGCGGACGAGCGTTCCGCCATAGAAAAAAAATTGCAGGACGGCCTTGACGTTCCCGCGGAAGACAACGAAAAGGAATTCAAGGCGCTTCCGGCGAAAATCGAATGGACCGACAAGGATGACGAAGTTTTTCTTATCATAAACGAAGGAAAGTACCACCAAGTGAAGCGAATGTTCGCCGCGCTTGACAACTTTGTCACATACTTAAAGCGAGTTCAAATTGGCGGCCTTTGCCTTGACCCGGCTTTGGCCTTGGGAGAATATAGAAAACTTACCTCGGAGGAATTGGAATTATTATGACAGACATTGAAATCGCGCAGGCGAACCAAATGGAGCCCATCGCGCAAATAGCGAAAAAAATCGGAATCGAAGAGGCCGACCTTGACCTTTACGGCTCCTACAAGGCAAAGATTGGCCTAAAAAAATTGCGCGAGCTTCAGGCAAAGGCCGCCGACGCTTCCAAGCGCGGAAAATTGATTTTGGTCACGGCTATCACTCCTACGCCGGCGGGCGAAGGAAAGTCAACCGTTAGCGTCGGCTTGGGCGACGGGCTTACAAAAATCGGAAAGAAGGCCGTAATCGCCTTGCGCGAGCCTTCTCTTGGCCCCTGCTTTGGCGTAAAGGGCGGAGCCTGCGGCGGCGGCTACGCGCAAGTCGTTCCGATGGAAGACATCAACTTGCACTTTACCGGCGACATTCACGCGATAAGCATCGCCAACAACTTGATTGCCGCCTTGATTGACAACCATATCCAGCAGGGAAACGAGCTTGGCCTTGACCCCCGTTCCATTACATGGAAGCGCTGCGTGGACCTTAACGACCGCCAATTGCGCAACATCGTGGACGGACTTGGAAAGCGCGTCGACGGAATGCCGCGCGAAGACCACTTTCAAATTTCGGTCGCGTCGGAAATTATGGCGATTGTCTGCCTTTCAAAAAGCATCAGCGAGTTGAAGGAACGAATCGCAAACATCACGATTGGCCAAACATTCGGAAAGCGGCCTGTGAAATTCGGCGAGCTTAAATGCCAGGGCGCCGTGGCTTCGCTCCTTAAGGACGCGATTCGCCCCAACTTGGTCCAGACTTTGGAAAAGACTCCGGCCTTTATTCACGGCGGCCCCTTCGCCAACATCGCGCACGGCTGCAACTCAGTCAACGCGACTCTTTGCGCTCTTGCCTCTGGCGATTACGTCGTGACCGAAGCGGGCTTTGCGGCCGACTTGGGCGCCGAAAAATTCATGGACATAAAGTGCCGCGCCGCCGGAATCTCTCCCGACGCGATTGTAATCGTGGCCACCGTCCGCGCGCTTAAGATGCACGGCGGCGTTGACAAAAAGGAATTAAAGGAGCCAAACGTCGAGGCGCTAAAAAAAGGCTTTGAAAACCTTAAGGTCCACTTGGAAAACCTTGCCAAGTTCGGCGTTCCGGTAGTTGTCGCGGTCAACAAATTCATCACCGACAGCGGCGAAGAAATTCAGGCTTTGCAAGACTTGTGCGCGGCCAACGGTTCAAAAGCCGTTTTGTGCGAGGCTTGGGAAAAGGGCGGAGAAGGAGCGGCGGAACTTGCCAAAGCCGTTGTCGCGACAATCGACGAAGGCAAGGCCAACTTCCATCACTTGTACGAAAGCGAGTTGCCGCTTGCCGAAAAAATCAAAAAGCTTGGCCACGAGATTTACCGCGCCAAACAGGTTGACTTTGAGGGAAGCTCTTTGAAAAAACTGCAAGAGTTCGAGGCGGCGGGCTATGGGAATTTCCCGGTATGCGTCGCCAAGACGCAAAACTCAATCAGCCACGACCCCAAGATGATTGGCGCTCCCAGCGATTATGTTTTCCCGATTCGAGACGTTCAGCTTTACAGCGGCGCGGGTTTTGTCGTGGCGCTTGCGGGCGACATCATGACGATGCCGGGCCTGCCAAAAGCGCCCGCCGCCCTTAACATCGACATAGATGATGATGGAAAAATAACCGGATTGTTCTAGGAATACAGTGATTATTGCGGCGCGACAATTTCTGGCGCGCCGCAAAAGGAACGAGTCAAGGCCTTGAGCGAAGCGTGCCTTGACCGTTCCTACAGGTGTTTCTTTATCGCGGCAAGCAAGTCGGCGTATTCTTCAAAGGCGGGGTATTGCGGGTAGTCCTTTTTGATTCGCTCGGTGGAGCGGAACAAAAAGCCCGCCTTGCTGGCCTGGATCATTCCAAGGTCGTTGAATGAGTCGCCCGACGCGATTGTGTCGTAGCCGATGGATTGCAAGGCCTTGACGGTCGTCAGCTTAGACTTTTCGCATCTCATTTTGTAGCCGGTGATTTTTCCGTCGGCGGCTACGACAAGCTCGTTGCAAAAAATCGTCGGCATTCCAAGCTTTTTCATTAAAGGCGCGGCGAACTGGCTGAAGGTGTCGCTTAAAATTATCGTTTGGCAAACGCTCCGCAATTCGTCCAAAAATTCCTTGGCGCCGGGGAGCGGGTCGATTGTCGCGATGACGTCCTGGATTTCCTTTAGGCCAAGGCCATTCTTTTCCAAAATGTCAAGGCGGAATTTCATCAATTTGTCGTAGTCGGGCTCGTCGCGCGTTGTGCGCTTTAGCTCAGGAATTCCCGTCGCTTCCGAAAACGCTATCCAAATCTCGGGGACCAAAACCCCTTCCAAATCAAGGCATGTAATTGTCATAATTCGTAATAATATCGTATTTTACTGGCATATTCAAGCGCGCGCAAAGTCTACTTTTTCATACATTTTTACTGATGTATGATTTTTTATACACGCAAATTGACAAATTTTGCGCATTTTGTCGAATTTTATGTATGAAATTTCATACATTCGGCCGATTTTTACGGAAATCACAGTTTTATATTTTGCCCGCCGTTTTTTTTTAATATTTTTATTTCGTTATAATGTAATGATTTAATTCTGAAATGCCGTTTTTTTTCTAAAGTTGGCGCAGTTCTTGCTATTTATTTAGAAAGGTTTGTCGGCGACGCCCATCGTTGTTCTGCCGCGCGTCTTTTTTTTGGCGGCGCGCTTTTCATTCGGGCGCTTGGCGCGGCAATCCTTGATTTTAGACGTTATCTTTATTTACATATACAAGCGGCATTTGAGAGAGCTACCTTGTTTTTGGGGCAGACGCGGCAAGCGTTTGCCTCTTTTTTTTGCCAGGAACTGCTTTGACAAAAACGCGGCGCCCACTCCTTGCAAAGGGCGCTTTTTTTCTATATAATATTGGAACGTTTTTATGCAAAAAAAAGGCAAAAGTTCAGCAGCAAAAAAATCCGCTCCCAGAAAACGCAAGGCAAGAAAGGCCAAGGTGGCGCTTGACAGGAAAAAGCTTATGGTCTTGTGCGCCGCGATTTGCGCCTCCTGCGTTTTGCTTTTGGCCGCGACGGCCTTTTTGTCCAGGGGGAACGACGGCTCCAAAGAGGCGAGCCTTCCATCCGTCGAAAAGAATTTTGAGGCGGAAAATCTTTCTCCCGTAAATGCGGAAGCTGAGACAAAAAAAGAGAAGAAATCCAAAAAAGAAAAAAAGCGCGAGGAGAAAAAATCCGGCGACCAAAAGGCCGCTCCGGCTCCGACGCCCGCTCCCAAAAAAGAGGAGCCAAAGCCAGAACCAAAGCCCGCTCCAAAAGAGGAGGCCGCTCCCGCGCCAGTCGCCGTTCCGTCTCCGCAACCTGCCGCGCCGCAAGCAGACGGCTTTGGCTTTGTTCCGGCGAAAAACGGAGCGGTCCTTTGCGTGGTCTTTGACGACGGCGGACAGAACATAAGCCAGCTAAAAAAATGCGTCGCGCTTCCGTTCCCGGTGACGGTGGCTGTATTGCCGCGCCTGGCCCACAGCGCCGAGTCCGCGCGAATCGTCCGCCAAAGCAAAAACGAAGTGATTTTGCACCAGCCGATGCAGGCGATGAACCTAAACGTAAATCCAGGCGCGGGCGCCATCAAGCCCGAGATGACGGAGAATGAAGTTTTCGCGACGCTTTCTCAAAACATCGCGGAGATTTCTCCGATTGCCGGAATGAACAACCACGAAGGCTCGCTCATCACCGAGAACGAAGTTTTGGTTTCGTTCATCTTGCAAGCCGCGAGCGAAAAGGGAATTTACTTTTTGGACTCGCGCACTAGTTCCGCCACAAAAGTTCCCAGCGTCGCGATGGAGATGGGAATGGGCTGGTACCAGCGAGACATTTTTTTGGACAACCAAAAGACGCGAGAAAATTATTTGGCCGAGCTGAAAAAAGGCTTGGACATCGCGAACAAAAAAGGCCACGTCATTATGATTGGCCACGTTTGGTCGGCGGAATCCTTGCCGGCCTTTTTGGAAGAAGCTTATCCTGAATTGGCTTTGAAAGGCTATCGCTTTGCGACGGTCTCAAAGTCAGGGGGAATGTATAGATGAAAGTTCTTGGAATAGAAAGCTCTTGCGACGAAACTGCCGCCGCAGTCGTTGAGGACGGAAAGAAAATTTTAAGCAACGTCGTGGCGACGCAAATTCCCTTCCACCAAATTTACAAGGGAGTCGTGCCAGAAATCGCAAGCCGAAAGCACGCCGAATGGATTTTGCCGGTCGTCCGCCAAGCGCTTGAAGAAGCCGATTTGTCGCTTGACCAAATCGACGCGATCGCCGCGACAAACCGGCCCGGCCTTATGGGAAGCCTTTTGGTCGGCCTTACTTTTGGAAAGACGCTCGCTTGGGCGGCGCAAAAACCTTTTGTCGCGATAAACCACATGCTGGGCCACCTCTACGCCTCCCAGCTTGACACGCCGACCGAGTATCCCTTTTTGGGCTTGTTGGTAAGCGGCGGCCACACGATTATTTGCAAAGTGAATTCCTTTGACGACCTTGAGGTTTTGGGAACGACCGTAGACGATTCTGTCGGCGAGGCCTTTGACAAGGTTTCTAAATTTTACGGGCTTGGTTATCCGGGAGGCGTCGTCATCGACGGCCTTGCCAAAAAAGGAGACGCCAGGGCCTTTAATTTTCCGGTTCCAAAATTGGACGAGGCCGAGCACCGCTACGACGTTTCGTTTAGCGGACTAAAGACCGCGGTAATCCACCAGCGCGACTTGTTTTGGAACAAGGACTTTGAGCCTTCCAGCGAGAACATGTGCGCGGCTTTTCAAGAGACCGCTTGCCGGACAATCACGTCGCGCCTTTTTAGGGCGGTTGACGACACCGGGCTAAAGACCGTCGTTGCGGGCGGGGGAGTGGCGGCCAATTCGCGCCTGCGCTCTTTGCTTGCGGAACGGACGGACATTAAATGCGTTTTTCCTCCGCTAAAATTGTGCGGAGACAACGGCGCGATGATCGCGGGCGTGGCCTACCACTTTTTGGCGCGCGGCGACAGGAGCGGCTGGGACACGACGGCCAAGGCCCGCGTTCCGCAGTTTAAACGGGGCTTGCGGCCGTAAGACCAAGAGGCGCGGCTATTTTAGGAGTTGATTATGAAATTGCAAGACATGACATACGGAATCGTTGGCTTGGGAATTATGGGCGGCTCGCTGGCCAAGTCGATTCGCGCCAACGTTCTTGGCATGGGCGGAGCGACAGGAAAGATTCTTGCCTGTAACCGCAGCCGTTCTTCGCTTGAAGAGGCGATTCGCGACGGCGTGATCGACCAAGGCTTTGGCGCGGACGAAGTTCAAAAGATGCTTTCGCAGTGCGACCTGGTTTACGTTTGCCTTTACCCGCAGGCCACGCTGGATTTTTTGCGCGACAACAAGGACGCCTTTAAAAGCGGAGCGATTGTAAGCGACATTAGCGGCGTAAAAGGAATTTTTGAAAAGTCGCTTCCTTCGATTTTGCGGAGCGACGTTGACTTTATCATCGGCCACCCGATGGCTGGCGGCGAAAAGGAAGGCTACGTGAACTCTTCCGAAAAATTTTTTGTCAACCACAATTACATTTTGATTCCGCAAGAGTTCAACAAAAAAGAAAATTTGGATCTTATGCGCGACTTGGTCTACGCGATGGGCTTTACAAGAATCACCGAAACCACTTGCGACACGCACGACAACAAGATCGGCTTTACTTCCCAGCTATGCCACGTGATCGCAAGCGCCTTGGTGGAGAGCGCCTCCGACGACGGAATCACGGCCTTTGGCGGCGGAAGCTTTGAAGACCTTACGAGAATCGCGATGATAAACGCGCCCTTGTGGACCGAGCTTTTTATGCTGAACAAGGAAAAGCTTTGCGCCCACATCGAAAATTTTGAAAGGCAAATCGCGGCGATGAAAAAAATGATTTCCGGCGAAGACGCCGCCGGCCTTGAAAATTATTTGTCGGACGTGCGCGAAAAGCGCTTGCGCATGGGCTCGATAAGACAAACAAGGTAGCTAGCGGCGACAAGAACGGCGGCAAGCCCAAAAGCGAAAGTCGCCGCAAAACGAAGGAGGCGCGACAATGTGTTGGAAATGCGGAGCGGAACAGGATTTTTCTCATAGCGTTTACAGAAACTCGACTTGCGCGTCGTGCGGCGCGGACTTGCATTCCTGCCGCGGCTGCGCCTTTTACGCGCCCGGAAGCCACTTTGACTGCCACGAAACGGTTGACGAAGTAATCGCCGACAAAGAGCGCGCCAATTTTTGCGAGCATTTTAAGGCCGGCAAGAACTCCAAGTGGAGCGGCGGCCAAAACGGAGGCGCGAATGGCGCGCAAGACAAAAATGCCGCAGCCGTCAACGCGCTTTTTGGCGGCGCAAACGAAAATCCATTGCAAGATAAAAAAGCCGCCGCGCGCGACGCCTTTAATTCATTGTTCGGCTGAGAGGCGGGGAAAAATCGATGGGCGTTGACTTTGCTTTTTTGGACAGCGGAACAGGCGGCATTCCCTACATGCTTTCTCTTAAGGAAAAGGTTCCAAACGCCTCTTGCGTTTACCTTGGCGACACCGCGCATTTTCCTTACGGCCAAAAGACGCAAAAAGAAGTCGTCGCCGCCGCTTCCAAAGCCGTGGAATTGATTCAAAAAAAATGGTCGCCCAAAACTTTAATCGTCGCTTGCAACACAATCAGCGTGACCGCGCTTGACGACTTGCGAGCGCGCTTTCCGTCGCTTCCGATTGTAGGAACTGTTCCCGCGATAAAGCTTGCGGCCAAGGTGACGGCCAACAAGCGCGTGGGCCTTTTAGCCACAAACGCGACGGTCCGCCATCCCTACAGCCAAAAATTGATAGAAGACTTTGCAAGCGACTGCGCGGTCTTTAAGCGCGGCGACCCGGACTTGATTGACTTTATCGAAAAGAAGTTGTTCACCGCAAGCCGCGAGGAAAGAATGGCGGCAGTCCGCCCCGCCGTGGACTATTTTGCCGCCAATGATTGCGACACAATTATTTTGGGCTGCACCCACTTTACCCACATCGCCGACGACATTCAGGCGGCGGCGGGCGACAAGGTCCGCGTCATCGACAGCCGCGAGGGCGTTGCCAACCAAGCCCTGCGGGTTTTTCCGGGCAACGCCGAAAATTGCGGGCAAGCCCAAAACGCGGGCGGACAAAACGGCGCGGCGCCTTTTGGTCAGAAAAAAAATATTTCGCAAGACCAAGACTGCGGCCCGCTTCCCGCCGACAAAAGCTTTTTCTTTACCGCGGCCACAAGCGAGCAAGAATCCGAATACCGCGCGATGTGCGAGCGCTTTGCGATTCCCTTTGGGGGAATGGTGTGAGGAGAGGCGGATTTTTAGGCTTTTAAAAATTCTTCCACAGTGTCAACAAGCTCATTTAGGCTGCCTCTAAAACGACGCATTAGTTCTTTTGTCTTGCGTTTGTCGGGTGTCATTTCTTTTCCATTAGGCAAAAGAAGTTCGTAAGGCTCAACGTTTAGCGTGTTTGCAAGGGATAGCAAGGTCTCAAATGATGTGTATTTTGCGCCCGTTTCAATGGTTGAAAGATATTTTTCGTTTACTCCAATTTTTTCAGAAAGAGCTTCTTGAGTCATTTTTCTTTCTTCGCGAAGTCTTTTGATATTATGTCCATAAATTTCTTTTAATTCTGATTCTTCCATAACAAAAGAGAATAAATCCACTTGTGCCATAAATTAACTTTCTTAAAAATGGAAAGTTTAATTAAAAATAAACAATATCTATCCTAAAGTTAACTTTTATGCTATAATATTCTGATTAATAGATAGGAATTCTATCTAAAAGTGAAAGTTAATGAAGGAATCAGAATATGCAAGAAAAAAGTTCAACTAGCCGCTTTATCACAAACAGTACAAAAACTGTAGGGCAAATAATTCAAAATGTGGCGGCAAAGTCAAAGGCCATGGACTTTTTGGTGGGGTATTTTTTCTTTTCGGGTTACAGTCTTATCGCGCCCAGCATTGGCAAAAAACGGCTTAGAATTTTGGTTGGCCTTGACGCTCAAATTGACGCGGAGCATTGCGTTCGCGAATACGAAAAAATTTCCGCCGAAAAAAGTTCGGATTCCAAAAGCGAGTTCAGAAAAAATAATTGGAATTGCATTGTTGACGGAATTAACAACGCGGATATTTTTGACAACAAAGAAAGCGTTGACACTTACAAACTGTTCAAGCAAAAGGTCTTGGACGGAACGCTCGAAGTGCGAAAAACAAAAGAGCCCAACCATTCAAAAATGTATGTCTTTCATGCGGAGGACGACGAAAGCGTTGATGGATTAGAAAGCGGAAAGATAATCGTGGGTTCTTCAAATTTTTCTTACCAAGGTCTAAAGGGAAGAAACGAAGTGAACTTGTATCTTCAGGACAGCCACGACTACAACGACGGAAAAGAAATATTCGAAAGTTTGTGGAAAGATTCTGTTCCGCTTGTTGATGAAAATTCTAAAAACGAGTTTTTGGAGTTTATTAAAACGCGCTCTTGGCTGGAAGTGGCGCCTTCTCCTTACTTGCTCTATGTCCGCGTTTTGTATGAGTACTTTAAGGAATCGTCCGACTATATAAAAACGCCAAAAGAAATCACTCGCGACAGAATGAACGAATTTTTTGACGTGTCTTATCAAGTAGACGCGATTCGCGACGGCGTGGCTAAAATTAAGAAACACTCGGGTGTTATTGTTGCGGACGTTGTTGGCTTGGGAAAGTCTGTAATAGCCAGCGCCATAGCCGCCAACTTGGACAAGAGGACGATAATTATTTCTCCGCCGCACTTAAAGACTCAGTGGGAAAATTACGCGGCCGATTTTGGATTGCGCGGATGCAAGGTTTACACTAGCGGAAAAATCGAGGACGCGCTCAATGAAAACAAAAATCATTCAAACTATGTGGTGATTGTTGATGAAGCGCACAGATATAGAAACGAAAATACCGAAGTTTACGGCTTTTTGCACCAATTGTGCGTTGGAAACCAGGTGATTTTGCTTTCGGCCACTCCGTTCAACAACAGGCCTGAAGACATTTTTTCTTTGATTAAGCTGTTTCAAATTCCCGCCCACTCAACAATTCAAACTATGAACAACTTGGGAAACCAAATGGCCGAACTTGTCGCAAATTACAAAAAACTCAAAAAAGAAAACCGCGCAAAGAAAACTTCCGAATCAGAATTGAACAAGCAGGCGGACGAGTTGGCGCAAAAGATACGGGAGATTCTGGACCCTGTAGTCATACGCCGGACCCGTGTTGATTTGGAAAAACTCGAAAAATACAAGTCTGATTTGGAGGCGCAGGGAATTCAGTTTGCTGACGTCCAGCCTCCAAAGTCGCAAAACTATGAACTTGGCGAATTGTCGGATTTGTACATTGACACGCTGGAACTTTTGACGGACGAAAGAAAGGGCTTTAAAGGCGCGCGATATAAGCCTTTGACTTATCTAAAGACTGACAAAAAGCTGGTAAAAAAATATTCGCAATACTTTGACGATGTAGAAAACTTCGCTTCCGGCCAGCGCAATATGGCTGAGTTTATGAAGCAATTGCTTGTGCGTCGCTTTGAAAGCTCAAAATACAGTTTTATCCAGTCTCTAAAAAACATCAACAATTCTATGAACACTTTGCGCCGCTGGTTTGTGGAGCTAAAAAAAATTCCGATGGCAAAACATGTTCAGCTGCCGGATATAGATGAGCTTGAGGCGATGCTTGGCGACGAGCAAGAAGGTCTTTTTGCCGGAACTGACGAAATTTTCAACTGCGCCATGTCAGACGGAAATAAAAAAGGAATTTGGTACATAGATAGTGCCGACGTTGGCGATGACTTTTTAAAGGAACTTGACGCTGACATAAAGCTCATAAGCGGTTTCTTGAAAAAGTGGGAAGCGGAAAAAGACGACCCCAAGTTGAACGCGATACAAAAGAACATCAAGGCGTCTCTTAAAAAGGAAGCGCGGCGAAAAATCATTGTCTTTACAGAATTTTCCGATACAGCGGACTATCTTTATGAAAAATTTGAAAAGGCCGGCATTAGAACAATGATGTATTCTTCAAAAGTTGCCAGCAAGACCGCTCGTGAAGACATACGCCTAAATTTTGACGCAGGCTGCCCGGAAAACTTGCAAAAGGACGACTGCGACGTTCTTGTGGCGACCGACGCCATTTCCGAAGGCTTTAGCTTGCACAGAGCCGGAACTATCTACAACTACGACATTCCTTACAATCCAACTCGCGTTATTCAGCGCGTAGGCCGCATTAACCGCATCAACAAAAAAGTTTTTGACAAACTTTTTATCTACAACTTTTTTCCGACTGCTACGGGTGAAGAAGTCAGCCATACGGCGGAAATTTCGACATTCAAGATGAAGCTGTTCCAAGCGATTTTGGGAGCGGACACAAAAATTCTTACGGCGGACGAAACCATTGACGGTTATTTGGGCAAAAAATTTGTTGAGGCCGAGAACGAGGCAAATTCTCTTTCCTGGGACGTTGAGTATAGGAACGAGCTTTTCCGCATTGAGCGCGAAGAAAAAGAAACGCTCTCCGCGGCAAAAAAACTTCCGCCGCGTTGCCGAATAGCCCGAAGCGGCGCGGATAAAAACGGCGTTTTGGTTTTTTCTAAAAAAGGCGACGCCTTTAGGTTTTGTTTTTGCCCGCAGGACGGAGACGCCGAGCGTTTGAATCCGCCGATAGCTCTTGGGCTTTTTAAGGCTTGCAAAAAGGACAAGGGGCAAGAAGTTTCCGACGCATTTTACGATAAGTACGAACGCGCCAAGCAAATGAGCGACGTTGTCAAAGCGTCGCGGCAAAACAGCAAAATCTCGCAAGAGGCGCTTCTCGTCTTGAATTTCTTAAAGACAAAGGCGGCTCTTGAGTCGGAAAAAGAATACATCGAAATTGCGCGCGACGCAATCAGCTGGGATTCCATTCCAACATATTACACAAAGCAAATTGCAAGAATGAATTCCAACGGAACGGCCTCCGTCAAAGAGCTAAAGGCGATTTTGCCGCAAGAATATCTGGATTCAATTTTACAAAAAGAGCGAAAGGTGCAAAGCGAGCCTGAAAGCATTTTGCTGGCCGAAGAGCTTTTGTAGGGGAGGAGTGAGCGATGAAAGAATTTGACGTTTCCAAAGACTATGACAGAGAAAGTTTTGAAACTTTTGTAGTTGACTTTTTGCCCGACGATTTTGAGTGTGAAAGCGAAGAAGTTTATTTTGACTTTAAGAACATAGAGCAAGGCTTTAAACTTGGAACTTGCAAGAGCCTTGATTTGGATGTTTTTGAATTTCGCACAAAGTCAAACCGCGACCCGCGCGTCACTCTTACAAAAGAAGTCGTGTCTTGCATGAAAAAATATGGCTCAAATCCCAACGCTCTGGCCGTATTTTATGCAAAAGAGTCTCATTCTTGGCGCCTGTCGCTTATCACGACCGATTATACAATTGAAAAAGGCAAGATTAAGACAGAACACTCCAATCCCCGCCGTTTTTCGTTTAAGTTGGGAAAGGACTGCAAGCGACATACGCCGACTGTGTCTTTGATAAAAAAAGGCAAGAGTTTGGACATTGAAGACTTAAAAAGCCGCTTTGCGATTGAAGTTGTTGGAAAAGAGTTTTTTGCTGAATACAAAGTTTTTTACGAAGATTTTGTTCAATACATCACAGGCAACCGTTATCTTCCAAAGGCAAAAGACAAGACCGAAATCCACAAGGCCAACAAAGATATTTTTCCTCAATTTTTGTCTCTTGCGGAAGCCGACAACGACAAAGCTTGCAAATATGCCCGCGACTACATCAAAAAAATGATGGGCCGTCTTGTTTTTCTTGAATTTTTGCAAAAGAAAGGTTGGCTTGGCGTTGAAAAAAACGGCAAATGGGGTAGCGGCGACAAGAGCTTTTTGCAGAATCTTTTTGTCCAAAGCCAAAACAAGGATGATTTTTTGGAAAAAGACTTGAAGCCGCTTTTCTTTGGAATGTTGAACACGCCTGAAGCTGACCGCGAATTTGTCTTTAAGAAAAACAAATGGAGCGCAAAATTGCTTTCGCAATTTAAAAAGGTTCCGTACTTAAACGGTGGTCTTTTTGAATGCGACAGTTTGGACAAGCTAACAATTTCTTTTCCCAAAGAAATGTTCTCAAATCCGTCTTGTGTTGACGAAGCGAGAGAATTTGCCGGCGTTCAAAAAAACTATCCTTACGGAGCGTATTGCGGTCTTTTGGACTTCTTTGCCCGCTACAATTTTACGATTGACGAAACTGACCCCGCCGATATGGAAATTGGCGTTGAGCCCGAGATGCTTGGAAAGATTTTTGAAAATCTTTTGGAGGACAACAAGGACAAAGGCGCTTTCTACACACCAAAAGAAATAGTTCAATATATGTGCCGAGAAAGTTTGATTGCGTATCTGGAAACTGATTCAAAGATTGACGGCCAAAAAATACGAAATCTTGTTGAGTTTAAGAACGCAGAATTCACTCCGCAAGAAAGCAAGTTGCTTCTAAAAATGCTTAAAGAGGCTAAGGTTTGTGACCCTGCTGTAGGAAGCGGAGCCTTCCCTATGGGAATGTTAAACGAGCTTTTTGCCTGCCGAATTGCATTAGGCGAGATGGACGGTGCTAGCGGAAATGTTAGCCGCGCGAAAATAAAAAAGCAAATTGTTCGCCAAAACATTTACGGCGTTGATATAGAAAAAGGCGCGGTGGACATAGCCCGCCTGCGCTTTTGGCTTGCGATTATCGTTGACGAGGCCGAGCCGCTTCCGCTGCCAAACCTTGACTACAAGATTATGCAAGGAAACAGTCTTTTGGAATGTTACCAAGGCATTGATTTGAGCAAAATGCTTGAGCCTCCGTCCGACGGCGAGTTCGATTACAATGAAGAGCAAAGAACGCTATTAAAAAATAATATGGACGAGTACTTTGACGACAACAACCACGAGGACAAGACCGTCAAAAACGAGATGATAAAGTCGCTTGTCTTTGAGCTGGCTCGCCTCACTTGCGGCCTAACGCAGAGCGAGCCAAAAGCTCTTGAGTTGTACGACAAAATTTGTAACGGCACAACGGACTTTTTCTTGTGGCACGCATGGTTCAACGATGTGTTCTCCAAGGGCGGATTTGACATTGTGATTGGCAACCCGCCGTATTTTAAATATGAAGGAAATCACAAAGGTGAGATTGAGTTGTTGAAAAAGCAAAAAGAGTTAAGACCGTCTTTCGGAGGTAAGCTTAATGCGTACAAACTTTTTTTGGCGAAAGCAGTTTCATCTTTGGTTTGTGATAATGGATTTGTGTGCTATATTTTTCAGAATTCTTTCCTTGCAGACCAGCAAGCTTGTATTTTGCGAAAAAGCATTTTTGAAAACGCTCAATTTATTTCTATCGATTCGTTTCCTGAAAGAGATAACAAGAAAAAAAGAGTTTTCGAAAGCGTAAAAATGAGCGTATGTATACCGCTGATAAAAAAAACTAAAAGTGATTTGCCATTCACAGTTTGTTTTTGGGATGATAAAAATAAATCTTCTGGATTTAAATCTATTTTTACTAAAACTCAAATTGCTTCAATGGATGCAGAGTATTATACCATTCCTAGAATAAGAACTAACTCCATACCTCTTATTATGAAAATGAAGTCTTTAGATAAATTATCATTAAAATGTTATGAAGGTGAATTAAATATGACATTTCATAAATCATATTTTTCTAAAAATGTAAGTTTTCCGAAAATCTTGAAGGGAGCCTCTATTCAGCGTTTTTTCTTTACGGAAAGTATGAGTCAAGGAGAGGTGGAATATCTTGATGAAAAAAGATATTTGAAAGATTTTTGTGGTGACAAGACTATGCATCATAATTTTGAGCGAATTGCTATGCAAGGAATGACAGGTGCAAATGATAAAGTCAGAATAATTATGACTATAATTCCGAAAGGGGTATATCTAGCAAATTCATGTAATTATCTTTTGCCAACAGATAAATTCCCTGCTAAATATCTTTTAGGATTGTTAAATTCAAAGCTTATAAATTGGTTTTTCAGGTGTTTTAGTACAAATAGTAATGTAAATGGATATGAAATAGAGTCTTTGCCTGTTCCGCAAGTTTCTTTAATTAAACAAAAGCCAATAATCTCTCTTGTTGACAAAATTCTTGCGGCAAAAAAAGATAATCCCGATGCCGATACAAGCAAGCTGGAGTCTCAAATTGACGAGCTTGTCTATGACTTGTATTGCTTGACCGAGGAAGAAAAAGAAATTGTTCGGGGCAGTTGATTATGGAAGATGATATAAAGAATTGGCTGCGTGACGCCTTCCTCCTTTTCTTTAAGGAAAATAAAAAAATCATAACAAGTAATCTGAAAGAGGAATGTTTGAATCATAGACTTGCTTGCTGTTTTGAGAAAACGGCTCCTAAAAAGTATTCTTCATATTATGTCGATGTTGAGTATGATAAAAGAATAGATCTCAAATATGATGAGAAATCCATTGCTGAAAAAGGTCTGAAAATTGATGATGAAGATACAAAAGTTCGTCCAGATATTGTAATACATCGAAGGACATGTAATACATCGGAAAACTTAATCGTTATTGAATGTAAAAAGAAGCGAAGAAATCCTTATGATGTTGAAAAGTTGAATGCGTTTAGACATGATTGGCGCTATCTTTACAAATACGGCCTTGCTGTCGTGTATAGGCCAAAAATGGACGGTGATAAGTTTAAACTGAAAATAAATGACAGCGAGTATGTTTCCATCAATTATGATCTTTCCGACTGGGATTTTGCTCTTGAGAATTTGTAGCTAACTCAGATTCCCAGTAACATTTTCACCGCTCCAACCGTATCCTCAAACACAATGCCTTTGGCGTACGGAAATTTCTTCTGATACTTTTTCCAAAGCGCTTTCAATTCCTCGCTGGACTCAATCGCGGCGATTCTGGGCGCGGCTTCGTTTTCGACAAGCTCCCTTGTTCCGCGATGCTTGCAAGTGGCGGCCAAGGCTTTTTCCAAAATTTTTGAATCAAACGAAACTGTTTTTGAAAGAATGTAAACGTCGTAAAAGTCGCGTGGGCGGGTGTTCAAAAGTCCGCGGGAAATTATGGTCTCAAGTTTTTCCGCAAGAATTGTTTCGACGGGGTAGGAGAGAATTGGTATTGGCGTTTTGTCAAAATAGCGTTTACACTTTATTTGTTTTACGGAAGGATAAATGCTGTCGCCGGCTGTTATGTCCATGGACAGAGTTCCGCGAGTTCCGTCGTATTCAATAAAAAGGAACGCTCTTAATCCTTGGTATTCATCGTCCTCGCGAATCGGTTCAACATGGTCAAAAACAAAAGTGAAATCGTCGTCAGCCAGAACGCTGCAAATGTATGAAATAACTTTTGAAATTTCTGATTCCGTTACACTAAGGTTTTTTATGGTGGTGTCTATGTCCATTGTGGCTCTGTTGTTTAAGCCGATTAGCGCGGAAATTAAAAAGCCTCCTTTTATTACAAAATTATCAGCATACTCTGTTTTTGAAAGCCTGTCCAAAAAACATTCCATGTAATAATTCTGAAGCATAATTTGAGGCGATATGTTTAGTTCTTTTGCCTTGTTCTTTATAAAGGCTTTTAGCTGCATTGCGTTTTTAGTTCTCAAAGAGTACCTCCAAGTATGGTCGGATTTTTTTTTCTACATTGAACATTTTTGCGTATTCCATGACTTTATGAGCATCTTTGCTTTTTTCGCGCATGTATCTTTGTATTGCGGGAATGAATCGTTCTTTGTAAAAATCCACGCGGCTATGAAGCAGTTCGCATAGCGTTCGCTCGATGCAATAAACTCTAATCGGGTTCCCATAAGGGGATTTTAATTCAATTATTCCTTTGTCAAAAATTTCTTTTGGAACTTGTCGAACCATAAAGTCAGTCCATAAATTTTTTGAATGATATCCACTTGGAACTGTTATAGTATATGTGAACGGAACTTGGTCTGAAAAGCCTGTGAAATATAGGGCTGTTTCATTTGAATAAACCGTGTTGTTGTTGTATATTTGTGGTATAAAAAGTTCATCTTCCAACACATCTGAAAAGGCGTATAGACCGTATTTGACTTTTTTTACCTTTCCAGAATCAAGCAACGCGGCCAATTGATAGCGGCTTATGCCATTTATGAGGCATTGTTTTTGAGAAAAGTAGCCGTTTTTTGAGAAAGTCTTTATTTTCTTCAAAGTTTCCATTTTTTTTTGCCCTTTACAACTTATACACTTAATAACTAAATATAATGTATAACTTGTAAAATGTCAATGCTTCCGCATAAAAAAACGCCCGCGAGAAAAACTCGCGGGCGTTCCTGGTCAGTGACCGATTATCGCTTACAAACCGAGAAGCGCGGCGTACTCTTTGAGAGCGCCGTCGTACTGCTTGGCCAAGACGGTCTTTGCCAAAACTTTTCCAAGCTGGACGCCTTCTTGGTCAAAGGAGTTGATGTTCCACAAGAAGCCTTGGAACATAACCTTGTTCTCGAAGTGCGCCAAGAGGGCTCCCAAAGTTTTGGGGGTCAGGCGCTTTCCGTAAATCAAGCTTGAGGGGCGCTCGCCGGCGAAGAACTTGTTGGGGTTCTCGTTGTCTTTTCCGCAAGCGAAGGCGATGATTTGCGCGGTGACGTTGGCGCAAAGCTTTTGCTGGCTTGTCGAGCCCTGGATGTCAACGTCGTTCTCGGCCTGGTTTTCCTTAAAGGCGATGAACTGCAAGGGGATTACGTTTGTTCCCTGGTGCAAAAGCTGGTAGAAGGAGTGCTGGCCGTTGGTGCCCGGCTCGCCAAAGATTACTGGGCCGGTGACGTAGTCGATTTTCTTTCCGTCGCGGTTTACGCTCTTTCCGTTTGACTCCATGTCAAGCTGCTGCAAGTGCGCGGGGAAGCGGCTTAGTCCCTGCGAGTAGGGAAGAATCGCCGTTGAAGGATATTCCTGAACGTTCCTCTCGTAAAGGCCGATGAGCGCGTCGAGCATGGCAGGGTTCTTTCGGATGTCCTTTTCCGTCGCAGTCTTGTCCGCGGCGGCCGCTCCTTCCAAGAAGCAGGCGAAAACTTCGGGGCCAAAGGCGAGCGACAAAACCGCTCCGCCTACGCCGGATGTTGACGAGTAGCGGCCTCCGATGTAGTCGTCCATGTAAAAGGCTTCCATGTAGTCGGGGTTGTGGGCCAAGGGGCTTGTCTCGCTTGTTACGGCGATCATGTGCTTAGAAACGTCAAGGCCGGCCTTTTTGAGCGCGTCCTTTACGAATGATTCGTTTGTCAAAGTTTCGAGCGTGGTTCCGCTCTTTGAAACCAAAATGAAAATCGTCTTTGAAACGTCGATGCTTTTAAGAACGCTTGTCGCGTCGTCGGGGTCAACGTTGGAGATGAACTTGGCTTCCATCTTGAACTTTCCGCTAGCCTTGGCCCAGTTTTCCAAAGCCAAGTACATCGCGCGCGGTCCCAAGTCCGAGCCGCCGATTCCGATCTGGCAAACGGTCGTGAACTTTTCGCCCTTTTCGTTCACGATTTTTCCAGAGTGAACCTTGTCGGCAAAGTCGGCGATTCTCTTTTGCTCGTTAACGTAAAACTCGCGCTTGTTCTTTCCGTCGGCCATTACGTCCTTTCCAAGCTGGCCGCGGGTAAGCTGGTGCAAGACCATGCGCTTTTCGCCAGTGTTCACGACTTCGCCGTTGTAAAGGGCCTCAAACTTTTCGTTAAGCTGGGCTTCCTTTGCCAAGTCGGCCAAAACGTCCAAAACCTTTTGGTCAACCTGCTTGGCCGCGTAGTTGTATGTCAAGCCTTCCGCCATCGGAACTGAGTATTCCTTAACGCGTTTGGCTCCGTCCGCGCCGCCCAAAACGCTTTTGAGCGACACCGCGTTCTTCAAAGACAAGAGCTTTTTAAAGCTTGAAAGAGTGTCAAGATTTTCCCAAGAAATCATATTCGCCTCGTTATATATAGAATTTAATGGCAACTATTTTAGCGCAAAGCGCGTCTTTGTTCAACCGCGCCGCGCTTGCGCGGAATTTTGTTTGCAAAATCGCGAAATCCGCGCTATAATGTATGGCGAAAAGGAGGCGGGCGTTGTTTCATAAAAAGTCATCGAATGGCGGAGCCAATGAGATAAACGACACAGTAAGAAAGCTTTCCCACAAAAAGGACGCGCCCAAGGCGGTTTTCGCGGCCCTTTTGGTTTTGTATGTCGCGACTTCCGTCATATTGCGCAAGGTTTCAAGCGATGTGACCATGGTTTACCTTTTTGGAAACCGCGTTCCCATGCAGTCCTTCGCAGGCGTTTTTTCTTCCATATCAAATGTCTGCCTTATCTTTTTGACCGTCTTTTTCGGAAAGGTCGGCTTTTTGACATCCGTGGCTCTGCTTTTGGTTCAGTTCCCCATGATGTTGGCGGCGATGCTTGCCCTCCACAACATGACTACAATTCCGGGAATTTTTTCAAACCTTTTAGCGCTTGTGGCAATAGCCGTCGTTTACATAAACCACGCCAGGGTGCACAAGTACCAGCGCAGGATTTTGACGCAGGCGGTGACCGACAGCCTTACCGGCCTTCCCAACCGTTTTGCCTGCGCGGAATTGATGGACGACCTTGTCGCGCGAAAAAAGAGCTTTGTCGCGGTGGCGGTCGAATTGAAAAATTTCAAGAACATAAACGACACGATGGGCTACGATGTCGGCGACAAAGTCCTTTTGAAAATCGCCGACCGCTGGAGGCCCTTGCTGGAATCTTTCAAGGGCGCCGACTACGCCGCGCACATCGGCGGAAACGAGTTCTTCTTGATTTTAACCGGCCTTTCTGCCGACCAAGAGGTTGAGACCGCGATAAATTCCTACAAGCGGCTCTTGGAGGGAAAAATAACGGTGGACGGCTGCGACTACTTTGTCGGCGCCTGCTTTGGATGGGCTGCTTTCCCCCAAAACGTCAGCGACAGCGGCTCGGCTTTTTCTTGCGCCGACTTGGCCGCCCGCGAGGCGAAGAAAAACGGCGCTGAGAGCGGCATAGTCAAGTTTGTTCCAAAGTTCCTGCAAGCCGACACTGCTTTTGACATGGAGCGCAAAATTCGCCGCGCCTTGGATAACGACGGAATCTTCTTCAACTTGCAGCCCCAGTACGACATGAAAAAAAATCTGCGGGGCTTTGAGGCCCTTGCCCGCATGAAGGATGCGGATGGAAACGCAATAAGCCCCGTGGACTTCATTCCGGCCGCCGAAAGGGTTGGCTTGATAGACAAAGTCGACGCGACGGTCTTTAGAAAGGCGGCGGCCTTTGTGGGCAAGTTGATAAGGGCCAGGGAAGCTGACATTGTCCTTAGCATGAACGTTTCGGTCCGCCACTTGATGAAAAACGATTTCATCGACGAGCTTAGGGAAATGATCGCCTCTTGCTCGGTTCCAGCCCGCAACCTTGAGATAGAAATCACGGAGTCGATAATGATTGATTCCGCGGAAAAAGCGCTTGACCGCATAAAGCAAGTAAAGGCGATGGGCATAAAGGTCGCCATCGACGACTTTGGAACCGGCTATTCTTCGCTCAGCTACCTTAACAAATTCCCAGCCGACATGCTGAAAATCGACAAGTCTTTCATCGACGTGATGAACACAAGCGAGTCCTCAAAGCAATACGTGGCCACAATCATTTCAATCGGCCACATTCTTAACCTAAAGGTAATCTCTGAAGGCGTCGAGACGGAGGACCAGCTAGAGACTTTAAGAAAGGTCGGCTGCGATTACATCCAGGGCTTCATTTGGGGCCGCCCGCTTCCGCCGGAAGAAGCCGCGCGCCTCGTTTGCTAATCCTGGCCGCCAATCTATTGAAAAAAACGCGCGCTTGCGCTATGATATCGTAATCTTATTTCAAATTGATGGGGTGCGTATGTTCGCAAAAATCAACTCAATTTTGGGCGCCATAGACGACTTTGTCTGGGGCTTGCCGCTTATCATTTTGATTCTCGCAACGGGAATCTTCCTTACGGTAATCTTGCGCGGAGTTCAGTTCTCCCAGCTCAAGTTCGCCATTTCTTCAATTTTCAGAAAGTCTGAAAAAGGCGAAGGCGGCGAGCTTTCAAGCTTCAAGGCCTTGTGCACCGCTTTAAGCGCCACAATCGGAACTGGAAACATCGTAGGCGTCGCGACCGCCATCGGAATCGGAGGCCCCGGAGCCTTGTTCTGGATGTGGCTCGCCGCCCTTTTGGGAATGGCCACAAAGTACGCCGAGTGCTTGCTCGCCATCCACTTCCGCGAGGAAAAAGCCGACGGCCACATTTTGGGCGGCCCCTTCTACACTTGCGAAAAAGGCGTTGGCGCCAAGTTCCCCGCTTTGGGAAAATTGCTCGCCGTTCTCTTCGCCATTTTTGGAACTATGGTCGGCTTGTTCGGAATCGGAACGTTCAGCCAAGTCAACTCAATCACAAGCGCCGTTGAGACTTTCGCCAACACAGCCGCTTCAAACCTTACGACAGTCACAATCGGAGGAATCGGAACATACAGCCACGTCGTCATCGTTTCTTCAATCGTGTTGGCCGTTGTCGCCGCCTTGGTAATCATCGGCGGCCTCAAGCGCATTTCAAGCGTCGCGGGCGTAATCGTTCCTGTAATGGCCGTGATTTACTTTGTGATGGGCGCCTTCGCGATTTTGTGCAACCTTTCAAAATTGTCCGGCGCCATCGAGCAGATTTTCCAGGGCGCCTTTGGATTCAAGGCTGCCGCCGGCGGCGCGATTGGCGCGATGATCGTGGCCATGCAAAAGGGAATCGCCCGCGGAATTTTCTCTAACGAAGCTGGCTTGGGTTCCGCTCCGATCGCCGCTTCAACTGCCAAGGTCGAGCACGCCGTTCAGCAGGGAATCATCTCTATGACCGGAACCTTCTTTGACACAATCGTAATTTGTTCTATCTCTGGTTTGGTAATCGTTATGTCAGGCTCTTGGGCTCCCGAGTTGGGCTTCAAGGGATTCGCCATCACAAACGCCGCCTTCCAGATGCTCTTGCCTGTCGTTCCCAAAGTCGTGATTTCATTCATCTTGATGGTCTGCTTGGTATTGTTCGCCTTCACGACAATCTTGGGCTGGGACTTCTACTCAGAGCGTTGCATCGAGTACCTTTCAAAGGGAAACATGTTGCCGGTAAAAATTTACCGCTGGCTTTACATCGCCGCCGTCTTTATCGGACCTTACATGACAATCAGCGCCGTTTGGACAATAGCCGACATCTTCAACGGCTTGATGGCCATTCCTAACATCATCTCTCTCTTGATTTTGTCTGGAACGGTTGTAAAGCTTACCAACGACTTCTTTAGCGGAAACAAGCTTTACAGAATCGGCTACGACTTCGCCAACAATCCTGTCACCGCTGAATAAGGAGGAAATATGATAGCTTTGATTTTGGGAATTCTTTTCATCGCCTTTACGGTGTTCAGCGTTTTGCCTTCAATGCCTTTGGCTTGGGGGCCGCAGGTGATTGAATTCTTAAAGGGCTCCTTGCCTGTCTTTAGCGCCTTTATCGGCCTTATCGCGATCTTGATCGGCTTTGCCGACATCAAGGACAAGAGTGAGGCCAAGAAGGAAGAGGCTGAGGCCGCCAAAAATAACTGAGCCGCATTGCGGCGCGATAATGGCAGTCCGCGTGAGCGGACAAGTGGATAGATTCCCTGCCATAATGACGCGAAGCGGCAGAATTTTATCCGCGCCGCAAAATCGCTGAGTCAAGGCTTTAAGCGAAGCGCGCCTTGACCAGCGATATTTTTTTTTGCCTTAAAGACGTTGAAAGCAGGCCAGCGTGAGCTCGCTGGTTTTGGGAACGGCGTCTTCCAAAAGCGCCTTGCTTGAGGCGATTTGCTTTTCGCCGTAGTCGGTTCCCTTGTAGGATTTGATAGCCTTTGCCATCAGCCTAAGCTCGCCGACAATCACCGCGCGGCGCTCGATTTCCTCAAGCTGGGCCTTGTCGTCCGTTCCAAAGTAAAATTCCAAAGTCTTGTTCCAAAAAACTTTTCCCTGCTCGGCGGTGATGCCCAAAAATTCCTTGTTGTTTCCGGGAACGACCATCTCGCGGCCTACATAGGCGTTGAAGAGCGAGCCAAAGTCAAAGACCGGGTCTCCCAAGCAAAGGGTGTCCATGTCAATCAGCATAAGCTCGCCCGTGCTCTTTAGGAACATTTGGTTTTTGATGTGGTAGTCGCCGTGGTTGATGTGGTAATTTTCTGGAATCGCCTTTACAAGCTCGCAAAGCTTTTGGTAAACTTCCGGGGCCAAGTGGCCTTGGAGCCGTTCGGCTCTCTTTAGGTAGTCGGACTTTGCGTCGACCATCTCGCCGGGCTTAAGCTCGACCGAGTGGATTTTTTTCAACAGGTCAACCGAGGCCTTGGCGAACTCGTCGATTTTGTCCGGCTCCCTGTTGATTTTTTTTGAAATGTTGTCGGCCTCCAGCATCTCGAACATTGAGGCGTACTTTCCGTCAACTTGAACAACGTCGTAGGAAATGCTTGTCGGGATTCCGTTGACAAAGGCCTTTTTGGCAAGCTCGCGCTCGTTTTTGATTTCTTCAAGCGCGTCGGGGTTTTTGTAAACCTTTACGATTGTGTCGGGCGAGATGCGGTAAACGATGCCGTTCTTTCCTTCGCCGATCACTTCGCCGCCGTCGATGGAAACGGTTTTGTAGGCTTTTTGAACTTCCATCATTTGGGTGAAGCCGGTCATGTCAAAGACTTCGTAAACTTCGCTTTTTACGTTTATCACTTTAAAGTCTTTGTGCTGTTTTTTTAGCGAAAGAACAACGCGAAGCCCCGCGCTTGAAATGTAGTCAAGGCCTTTTGCGTCAAGCGTGAATGAGGCGATGTCCTTTCCTTGGGCCGCCGCGGCAATCGCTTCTCCGACTTGAGCGGCGTTCGCCGAGTCGATGTGCCCGCTGAGGCTGGCTGTAAAAACGCCGCCTTCAAATTTAGTTTCAATGCTTTCCATAATTTATGTCCTCCTATGCCGCAAAGTTACCAAAGGTTGCCAAATACTTCGGCGCAAATGCTGTTGTACTCTTTGTATTCCGGCGTGTCCTTAAACTCGCCCAAACATTCGACTATGCTTTTGTAAAGCCAAGCGTGCTGGGCCGGATCCTTTTGGTTAAAGACTTGCCAAACGCCCGCGCCCTTTAGCTTCCAGTCGGCGTAAAGCGAGCGCAAGTTTGAAAGCTTGTCCGAAAGCCACATCGCTTTCACTCCAAAATCGCTGGTGGAGCGCAAGTCCTTTATTGACTCCTCCTTGCGCATTTTCCAAGAGGCGGCCGCCGACATTTCGCGATGCTTGTCCTCTGTTTCGGCCAACACCAGCTCGGTTACGCGCGGACCGAATTTTTGCAAAAGCTGCTCGCGGGTCACGCCGGCGTCCTCAACCGTGTCGTGAAGCAAGGCGGCCGCCATCACTTCGCGCTCTGTCGTCAAACGCGCGGCTATCGCCGACACCTCAATCGGGTGAAGAATGTAGGGCACGCCGTTGGACTTGCGCTTTTCGTCGCGGTGCGCCTTTAGCGCGAATTCCACGGCTTGCTCGACGACATCGTTGTACTCAACTTGTCCGTTCATCACGCGGTAGTTGAATTTAAAGCACAAGAGCGCGATGTCGTCTGCCTGGGCTTGGCTTCCCCTAAAGTCTTTTCCGCTGGCAAGCGCCTTTTCGCACAAGGAAGCGCAACCGCTTTTTTTGTTCGCTTCCAAAAGCTCAAAAAGCCGCTGGTCGCCAAAAGATTCGCCGGCTTCGTTTTGCAAGGAGGTGATTCCGTCTGTCCACAAAAATATTTGGTCGTTGTTCTCAAGCGAGGCTTGGCTTTGCCCATAGTCCATGCCGGCCATGGCGCCCAACATGCAGTTTTTTGTTCCTTCAAGCCTTTTTGGCGCCTCGAACTCTTTTAGCAAAAGGGGAGGCTTGTGGCCGGCGCTTGAGTAGCAGACCAGGCCCTTTTTTAAGTCTACGATTCCAAGCCAAGCCGAAAGCAGCATGCCCATTTCGTTTTCTTGGCAGAGGGATTCGTTGGCGTTTTTAAGCGCTTCCGCCGGCGAAAGGCCGGACTCGATGAGGCTTTTTAAAAGCGTCTTGGCCCTCATCATAAAAAGGGCTGCGGGAATTCCCTTGTCCGAAACGTCGGCCACCAAAATCGCCAGTTTGTCGTCGCCGGCAAAGTAAAAGTCGTAAAAGTCGCCGCCAACCTCATCGGCGGGAACCATTTTTGCGTAAATGTCAAATTCCGGCCGGCTGGGGTAGGCTGGAAATACTTGCGGCATCGCCGACATTTGTATTTCCCTTGCCAGAAGCAAGTCTTTCTCTCTCGTGTCATTGCTTTGTGTCATTGCTCCATTATACCACACTTTGTGTGGTTTTGCTAGTGGTAATATTTACGTGTCCGCTCGCGCGGACTACTGGCAATAACACATTTTTTGCGAATTTGCAAATTCTTTTGCAAGTATTGACACTTTTCGCCAAAACTGGTATTCTATCATTCCCCGTAACGCCAATGACCGCTCATCATTGGCTGCGGTTCAAATTTGATGCAAAATTTGATTCCGCGCGAAAATTTTATATTTTTAGGGTTTTTAGAATGAAAACTATTTTTGTAAACGAAAAGGAACAGGCTCGCCAGTGGTACATCATTGACGCCGCCGGAAAGCCGCTCGGACGCGTAGCCGCCAAGGCCGCAGCCGTAATTCGCGGAAAGAATAAGGCCACCTACACTCCCAACCAGGAGATGGGTGACTTTGTAATCGTAATCAACTCAGCCAAGGCTGTCGTTACAGGCGCCAAGGAAACTGACAAACTTTACCACCACCACACAGGCTTTGTTGGCGGACTCAAGACTTTCACTTACGAAAAGCTCTTGCAGCGCCATCCGGAAGATCCGATGCGCTTGGCCATCGAGGGAATGTTGCCCGGCGGAATTCTTGGCCGCCGCTTGTGCAAGAACTTCAGAATTTACGCTGGAGCCGAGCATCCGCACGCTCCGCAGAATCCCAAGCCGCTTGAAGTCTGAGTAGAGGAGAATAGAAATGGCTAGCACAAAAAATATCGCTATCGGAACAGGAAGAAGAAAGACTGCCACCGCCCGCGTTTTCTTGCGCGAAGGCACAGGCAAAATCGTTGTCAACGGAAAGGACGTTAAGGAATACTTCGCCACTCAGGAGCAGGTTCGCGTCGTCCACCAGCCTCTTTTGGTGACTTCAAACGACAACAAGTTTGATATTTTGATTACAGTTCAGGGCGGCGGATTGAACGGCCAGGCCGCCGCTTGCTTGCACGGAATCAGCCGCGCCTTGCTCCAGGTTGACCAAGACACTCACACAGCGCTCAAGGCCAACGGATACCTTACTCGCGACAGCCGCATGGTTGAACGCAAGAAGTACGGTCAGAAGGGCGCCCGCCGCCGCTTCCAGTTCAGCAAGCGCTAAACTGCTATTTTGGCCCAACAAAAGCTCCTGCCTTGGCGGGGGCTTTTTTTATGCTTATGGAAAAAATGCAAGACGGCGATTTTGCCGACATTCAAGAAGAAGTCTCTGGCCAAAGCCCCGCCGCGCAATCTTGCTCCGCCGGCAAAAGCGCCGCCGAGGAAGCCTCCGCCGCCACCCAAAAGGCTCTTGCGCTTTTGGCGCGCTGCGAGCAATGCCGCGCCGGCTTGGAACGAAAGCTTTTGCAAAAAGGCTATTCCAAGCTGACGGTGGCCGGCGTTTTGGACGCCTTGGAGGAGCGGGGGCTTTTGGACGACCTAAGATTCGCCCGCGCCTGGCTCAATTCCCGCCGCATCGGCCATTATGAAGGCCGGACCCGCCTTTTGTCCGAGCTTGCCGCGCGCGGAATCGGAAAGGAAACGGCCAAGAAAGCGCTTGACGCTTTTTTTGAGGAATTTGACGAAGAAGAAATTTGCGCGCGCGCCGTCAAAAAGTTTTTGTCGCAAGGAAAAAGCGGCGAAAAGCTTATGGCCTCCATGATCCGCGCGGGCTTTAGTTGGAAGCTGGCGTCCGCGGCTGTAAAAGAATTTTCCGGCAACGAAATGAATTAAAACCCGCCCGATTGGAGCGTCCGGTTTTGGTAAATCAAAGCAAAAAACGGACAAAATGGGGCGGGACGCAGAAAAAAAAACTTGGAGGGACCCGTCAGCGGAAGGCTTGGCCGCAGGCCTCAAGCCTGGAGCGTTGGACGGGGGGCGCCAAGGCTTTTTTTTCGTCGCTGGGACCCGCCATTTAAGTCCGTTTTTTGTTTTTATTTATTATTTGACAAGGTTGGAGATATTTGATAGAATGGAGATATGAATAAAAAGTCCCGCAGGCAAGTTTATTCCGCTCTAGAGGTCGCGCGCCTTTGCAATGTTGTCAATCAAACGGCCATAAATTGGATAAAGGCCGGCCATTTAAAGGCTTTTAAGACTCCCGGCGGCCAGTACCGCGTTTATCCTGAAGACTTGGAAAGCTTTATGCGCGGCCGCAAGATGCAAATTCCGCAAGAGCTTTTGGAAGCCACGTCCTTGAAAAACCAGGGAAAGTCAATTCTAATCGTAGACGACGACAAGGGCCTTAACTCTGTCTTGGCCAAATATTTGGAAAAGAATTTTGAAGGCCTTGAAATTTTCCAGGCCTTTGACGGCTTTGAGGCCGGCGCCCGCTGCTCGCAGGCAAAGCCTGGCTGCGTAATCCTTGACTTGGATTTGCCGGGCGTTGACGGCTTTTCGCTTTGCGAGCGCCTTAGCAAGGACGAGTATTTTGGAAAGCCCGCGATTTTTGTAATCACGGCGCTCCAAGACGAGGGCTTGGAAGAGCGGGCGCTTTCTTTGGGCGCCCAAAAGCTTTTCAAAAAACCCATCAGCATGGATGCTGTGGCCGAGCGGGTCAAGGCCTGGCTTGAATCTTAGGCCGGCCTTTTTAGTCTTGCGAACAATTTTATTGCCGCTAAAAGAGCCTGCGCGCTTCCAAGTAAAAGCGCTTTTCGCTCGCTTCTCCCATCGAAAAGCTTTTTCGCGGCAAGGGGCCAAGGCTTCCGATTGTGTCAAAGAACGAGTCTTTTGCCACTGGCGGAAGAAGGATTCCCAGCGCTCCGTCTTTTTCTCCCAATCTAAAAATTTCATCGGCCCCGTGAATGTAGTCGATTTCGCTTTCCGAGCTTTTCTTGATGTATTCGTCAAGGGCGGGCTGGAAGCGGCTTACGGCCAAGTCCGTTATTTTTGTCTTTAGGAGAACGCGCTTTTGCTCTCCGCCGTTTTTGTAGTAAAAGCCAAAGTCGGCGGCGGATTTTTTTACGGCTTCTTCAAGCGCTTGGGCCGTTGAAAGCTCTTGGACGCTCCCGTCCAGCTTTTCTTGGAGGAAAGCGATAAGCGCCTCAAATTCCCTTGCGCCGGCCTTGTTAAAGACAACTCTGTGTATCGGCTCAAAGGTAAGGCCCTTGTCGTAAATGCTCACGATTTCAACAAGCGCGTAGCGGACTGGGCTTTCTTGAATTCGCTCCTGGGCCGCGCCGGCCTCTTGCAAGCGCTTTTTTTCCTCTTCCCAAACGGCCTTGGCGGTCGCAAGCGAATGGTTTCCGTCGCCGACCGCGAAGAGGAATGTCGAGCCGTTTTTTGTTCCGGCCTCGTAAAGTTTTTGGAGCGCGGCCTTAACGCCATTAAGGTCTTCTTCGGATTCAACCGCCCAGCCTTTTATCGAGCCGCTTTCTTGCATAAGCTCTCCTTGGTAAAGGGGAGCGTCGCCACGCGCCTTGATTTTGTTTCCGAGAGACTCAATCAAAAGGCCGCCGCTGTCGTTGGCCAAAAGCATTATGTGCGGAAGCTCAAGCGGAGCGCCGCGCCTGATTTCCATTCTGGGCGGAATGCGCTCCAAAATCGTCGCTTCGGTCGCGCGGGTCAAGGCCGAGGAAAATGGCTTCCATTCGTAGCTGTCCAAGTCCAGCGCGGCCACCAAGCCTTTTCGGACGCGGCCGTAAGCGGTTGTACGCTCAACGTAAACAAAGGCCTTTTTGGGCTTGTCAAAAACTCCGCCGTCAATGTATGAGGCCATGGCCTCTTTTATTTTTTGAATCCGTTCCGCCTTGCCTTCGTCGTTTAGGTAGGCTTCAGGAAAAATCAAGTTTAAGGTTGAAGGCTTGTCTCCGGCGATTTTTTTTGCCGCGGCCCAATAATCTTTGTCCTGCGTGTATTGGTCGCAGGCGACTACGCTCCAAGTCTTTGTGTCGATGTTTTTTGGAAAAAGAATTTCCGGGACGCTAAGTCCGTATTTTGTAAAGTCTGTCATTCTTTTATACTATCACATTTTGCAAAAATGCGCTAGAATGAAGGAATGGCGATGGGTTTTTCACAACAGCAAAAGACGACTCAAATCCAGGCGCAGCGCATGGGCCAAAAGCAAATACAATCGTTGAAATTGCTTTCGATGGACGCGGAGGATTTGCGCCAGGAGATTCTTTCGCAAGTTGAAAAAAACCCCGCGCTTGAAATCGTGTCGGACAACTTTCCTAACGGAGTGAAAAGCGCCCGCTATAGAAACTCTTTTGAGCGCGGCTTGCGCTCCGGCTTTTCGTCGGCTTCGGGCGAGGAAAAGTCGGACGCCTTTCAGGAAATTTTGGAAAGCCGCGCCGACGAGCGAAAAAGCCTTTTTTCGCATTTAACGGAGCAAGTCAACGTGATGGACTTGGACGGCGAAAAAAGGAGCCTCTGCCAAAAAATCATCGGCAACTTGGATTCGCGCGGCTTTTACATTTTGGCGCCGTCTTCTTTGCTTGACAGCGCGGCCGGCCAAGACCAAAAGCTTTTGGACGAATGCATCGGGATTGTCCAAAGCCTGGATCCGCCGGGAATCTGCGCGGAGAACGCGGAAAAAAGCCTTTTGCTTCAGGCGCGCCTAAAGGGAAACGCCCCAAAGCTCGCGCTTTTTTTTCTGGACGGCCGCCTGGCTTTTTTGGATCCTCCGCAAGCGCCGAAAATTCTGGAAAAAATCCAAGGCTTTTTGGCGCGGCAAAAAAAGCTGTCGTTTTCAAACGAGGATTATTCTTTCCTAAAGGAAGCGGATGAAGCGGCTGTCCTTAAAGCGCTTTCCTTCATAAAGGCCTTGGACCCCTTTCCCGCGCGCGACTTTTCGCAAGAGGCCTCCAACTATGTTTTTCCCGACATCTATGTTGAATCTGCGGAAGGCGAGGGCGAAGACGCTTCCTCCGCGCAAGCTTCGTTCAATGTAAGGGTTTCAAACATGGCTTTGCCAAAAGTCAGGGTTTCGGCTGAATTTGACTCAAGCAAGAAAAATTCGGCCTTTGCCAAGGCGGCCATACGGCAGGCCAAGAGCTTTTTGGAAAGCCTTGACTTTAGGGAAAGCGCCATCGCGCAGGCGGCCGGCGCGATTGTTCAAAGGCAAATTGAATTCTTTAGAAAAGGGCCTGGAAACTTGCTTCCGTTAAGGCAAAAAGACTTGGCCGCCATGATCGGCGTCCACGAAAGCACGGTGTCGCGCATGGCTTCATCCAAATACTTGCAGTGCCAATGGGGAGTTTTTCCCGTAAAGTATTTCTTCACTTCCGCCGTCGGAGACATTTCAAAGGAGAGCGTCTTGCGGCAAATCCACGAAATCTTGGACAAAAGCCCGCAAAAGAAGCTTAGCGACCAAAAGATATGCGACGCGCTGGCGGAGCGGGGAATAAAGATTGCCCGCCGCACCGTGGCCAAGTACCGCGCGCAAATGAACATAAAGCCTTCGTATTCTAGGTAATCCCTTTTTTTCGGAACGCAGAAAATAATTTGCTTTATTTCGCTAAGCGCGCTATAATAAAAACATCGCGCTTTTTTGCGCGAAATTCACCTTTGAAAAGGAGCATAATATGACAAAGACAGTAAAAGCGGTGGGATTTGAATTGGAGCAAAAACAGTCGGACATGATAGAAAAGAAGTTGAAGCGCGTTGATTACGCCGACGACTTGATTATTGACTTGATTGCCCAGGTAAAGCATGACAAGCAGTACGCTTTTGACATCACGACGAATTTCCGCTGGGGCGCCCAAGCCCATGTCGCCGCGGAGGACTTTGACTTTGCGGCCGCGTTGAACAAAGTCATGGACGTTTTGGACAACAAAATCAAGAAGGAAAAGGATAAAATTCAGGGAAAATAATTGACAAGCAGCCGCTAATTGTGTATAGTATACAATATGGCTGAAAAAAAATGGACAGTGCTGGATCTCTTGAATCTTGACCTGGCGGGACACGACGCGATCAACTTGACTTGCGTCGCTGGACGACGGGGCCTTTCAAGAGAGCTCACTGTTCCTGAAATAAACAGGCCCGGCTTGGGCTTGTCGGGCTTTTTTGAAGCCTTCGCCTATAACCGCGTCCAGCTTTTTGGCCGCGGAGAGGTCGCCTACCTTAACAAGCTTTCCGCCGAAGGACGGACGGACACTATCAGGCAGCTTTTTTCCTATCAAATCCCCTGCTGCATTTTTTCCTCCAGCCGCGAGCCCACTCCTGAATTTGTGGAAATCGCCGAGGAGGCTTGCTGCGCCGTCTTAAAGACAGACCTTGAATCGTCTGAATTCACGGCGCGCCTTACCCGCGTTTTTTCAAACATTTTCGCGCCCCACAAAACATTGCACGGCGTTTTGGTTGAAGTTTACGGCGTCGGCATTATGCTGGGCGGCCATTCCGGCGTAGGAAAGAGCGAGACGGCGCTTGAGCTTATCGAGCGCGGCCACCGCTTGGTTGCTGACGACATCGTCGAGATTCGCTGCGTAAACGGAAACACTATTCTTGGCAGGGGAGCCAACGCCCTTATCAGCCACCATATGGAAATCCGCGGTTTGGGAATCATAAACATTTCGCAGCTTTACGGAATCGGAGCCATTCGCGAGCAAAAGGAAATCCAGCTTGTCGTTGAGTTGGAGGAATGGGACCCCAACAAGGTTTACGACCGCTTGGGAACCGCCGCCCGCGAAACCGACATGCTGGGCGTTAAGATTCCGTCAATAGAAATTCCGGTAAAACCCGGACGAAACTTGCCTATCATCATTGAGGCGGCCGCGATGAACGAGCGCCTTAAGAAAATGGGATACAACAGCGCCCGCGACTTTAACCAGAACATCCTTAAGTGGATTGAGACTGGCGACGCGCAGGCCGCTTATTACGGAACGGAAGATTCCTATTAAAATAATATAGCCCTTTGGAGGAAATTGTGGTTGAAAAAATTTTGACAGTAAAAAATCGCGCGGGCATCCACGCTCGTCCGGCTTCGCTTATCGCGCAGTTGGCCAATAAATTTCAGAGCGAGATTTCATTGGAAAAAGATTCAATAGTGGTGAACGCAAAGTCAATTATGGGCGTGATCACAATGGCCGCCGGCTATAACACTACGATTAACCTAAAGGTTGAAGGCTCTGACGAGCAGGACGCCGCCAACGCCATTGAAAAGTTGTTTGACGGAAAATTTGAGGAAGACTAAAAAAGGAGGTTTATATGAAACAAATCACACAAGTTCAAAAAGACGTGCTTAATTACATAGCGGACTTCATTGACGAAAACGCTTATCCTCCCACAGTGCGCGAAATAAGCGACCATTTTGAAAAGTCCATTAGAGCGGTTCAGGATAATTTGGTTGCCTTGCAAAAGAAGGGCTTCATCGCGTTGGCGCAAAAAAAATCCCGCTCGATCCGCATTTTGGTGGACGAGCGCCAAAAGGAGCCGAAGCTTTTTGTCGACAAGGTTCCCTTGCTTGGAACAATCGCCGCCGGAAAGCCGCTCTTGTCGGAGGAAAACCTTGACGGCTACGTCACTTTGACCGAGCCCTTCATTCGTCCCGGCAAAAGCTATTTCGCCTTGCGCGTTCGCGGCCAAAGCATGATTGGCGCCGGAATTTTGGAAGGCGACTTGGCGATTGTCGAGCAGCGCGCCGACGTTGTTGACGGCCAGATTGTCGTCGCAGTCCTTGACGACGCGATTACCTTAAAGCGCTACTACAAGGAGCAGAACAGAATTCGCCTGCAGCCCGAAAACCCGGCCTTTAATCCGATTTATTGCACGGATGTGCGCGTCGTTGGAATTTTGGCCAACTTGGTTCGCACTTACTAAAAGGCTGTGTCAAAGCGATGAGCGCGCCTCTGTATCTTTTTAGCGGTCCGGAATTTGGCGAGCGAAACGAAGCCGTGGCCGCTGTAAAAAGCTCACTCAAAAATAAATTCGGCAGCTTGGAAGTCTACACCTATTATTCGGTTGAGACCGACCCCCAAAGCGCGCTCGTCCAATTGTATTCTGAGTCCCTTTTTAGCGCGGCCACTTGCGTGGTTTACAACGGCGCCGAGACAATCAAAAAAAAGGAAGACATTGAAAAAATCTCCGCTTGGGCCGAGGGCGCGGGCGAGGCAAGCGTCTTGATTTTAGTCAGCGACGAAATTTCCTGCGACTCAAAGCTTGAGAAAATCGTTCCCAAAGAAAACAGAAAGCAGTTTTGGGAAATGTTTGAGAACCGAAAGATTCCCTGGCTGAAGAATTATTTTTCAAAGAACGGCTTTTCGATTGCCGACGACGCTTGCGAAGAAATTTTGGATTTGGTAGAAAACAACACCCAAGCGCTAAAAAACGAGTGCTCGCGCTTTTTTGTTTGCTTTAAGCCGGGGACAAAAATCACCGTTCAAAACGTGGAGCAATTGATTGAGCATAACCGCGAGGAAAGCGCTTTCACTCTTTTTGACGCGATGACAGAATATTCAAAAGACCCCGCGGAGCGCTTGGAAACGGCGCTGGGAATTTTGCAAAAAATCCGTCTTTCAAAGGATTCGTCAAGCGTTGCGATTTTGGCCGGACTGACATACTGCTTTAGGCGCCTTGAGGCATGGCATAACTTGGAGCGCGCGGGAAAGACCGATGAATTCTCCTTAAAGACAAACGGCTTTGCAAGCAAAAAAAGCCGAACGCAGTTTTCTTCCGCCGCGCGCGTTTGGTCTTTTGGCCAAACCGTGGCCATTAAGTCTTTGCTTTCGCGCGTGGACATGCAAATCCGTTCCAGCGGAACAGGAATGGAAGACACGCTTTTGCAAACTCTGATTTATTCGATTGTCGTAAAAAAAGGCGCCTCCCTCGCCGTTTGGGAAGAAGGCTGGAGCGCGTAAGTCGGAAGGAGCCGCGCTTTGTCAAATGGCGAGCGCCGAAAGCTTTTCCTTTAGCGCCTTAAGCTCTTCCTCGGTGAATGTGAGCCCTTTTCCCATCTTTTGATGGTCGGGCGACCAAGGGCGCAAGTCGTATTTTGCGGGGCGGTCTCCCCAAGCCACCTTGTTCAATTCCAAATTCCAGCCGCCCTTTCCGCTGGAAATCACAGCGACATTCTCTTCAATTTTGAATGAAAAATCGTCCATAAAATTCTCCTGTCATATATAAGATACACCTGTTTTTGGATTTTTTCATCTTTTTTTTGGCGCTTTTCTAAAAAAAAGTTGATTTTAATGGGAATTTGTGATAAAATATACTATAATAATTTTAAAAGACGAATCTTTGGAGGAAAGTTGATGAAGAAATTGTTTTTGCTTTTCTGCGTCGCTTTTGCGCTTGTTTTTGCCTCGTGCAAATCAACATCGCAGGAAACTGATAATGGATCGGCCGCCAGCCTTACAGACGGCCAAATTGAAGAGACGGAAGAAAAAAACGAGCCTGACAACGCTGCGAGCGCTGAGGACTCTAACAAGACTGCCAGCGCTTTGGAAGCCGCGCAAGCGTCCCGCCAAGCGGCGATTGACGCCGGCGCCAAGGACTTGTATGGAACGGCTTTTGCCGCCGACGACGCGGCCTTGGAAGCCCTTAAGGCTCTTGACGACGGAAAGAACCACGAAGCCGAGCTTGCCGACATCAAGGCTCGCTTTGACGCGCTTGCCGCCGCTTCAAAGGCAAAAAAACTTAAGGAGCGCATAGACAACGAAGGCTTGGCAAAGAACGCCCAGGCCGACTACGACGCCGGCGAAAAAGCCTTGGCTGAATTTGACGCGCTTTTGGCCGCCGCGGTAACTCCTGGCGCCGCGCTCAGCAAAAAGGCGACAGAAGCCTACAACTCTTATTACGCCGTTTACTTTAAGTCTTACAAGAAATTCGCGAGCGATGAGCGCAAGAACGCTCTTTCCAAAAAGAAAGAGGCCGACGCCGTCAAGGCGCAAATCGCAAGAAAGGACGAATACAAGAACTGCGCCAACTTGATTATCAAGGGCGACCAACAGTACTCAACTTCAAATCCTGAAGGCGCTTTCAACAGTTATAAGGAAGCGACGGCAAGCTTTGACGCGCTCGCAAAGGATGTGGCGGCCAAGCGCGCCGCAGCCCAAAAGGCGATTGAAGAGGCCAAGGCAAAGGTTCAAGCCTCCAACGAATACGCGGCCAAAGCCGACGTTGAAAAGCCTCTTGGCGACGAGCCTGTGGCTGGAATCGAGGCCGAGGACACAGTTCTCTTGGAAAAGGACGAGTTTGAGAATCCCGACAAAGAGATTATCAAAATTGACGAAAATGTTCAGGAGGCTAAATAATGAAAAAGTTTGCGTTTGTTTTGGCTTTGGCCGCTGCCTCTAGCGCCTTTGCCGCCAGTTACAAGAACAACACTTACCAAAAGCTCGCCAACGAATACACAAAGAAGGCTGAGGCCGCCCTTGACGCCGGCGAATACGCCTTGAGCGAAGAGTACGCCGCAAAAGCCGCCGAAAACGCGGAGCTTTCAAAAGCCTATATCGACAAAATGCTGGCCCAAGGAAACGCCGAAAAGGCGATTGCCGAAGCCAAGAAAAAGCTGGATTGGGCCAAAAGCGTCAACGCCGACAAGACTTTCCCCACGGCCTATTCAGCCGCCGAGGAAGCGTTCTCAAACGCCAACTCCGCTTACGAAAAGGAAGATTATTTGAGCGCCTTGCAGTACGCAAAAGCCGTAAGCGACGCCCTTGAAGGAGTTCACGAAGTTACTCCGCTTCCGCAGTTTTATGTTGTCCGCCCTTGGGCCGAGACAAAGGACTGCTATTGGAACATCAGCGGCCGAAAGTATGTCTACAACAATCCGCTTTTGTGGGAAAACTTGTATCAAGCCAACAAGAGCAAAATGCCGCGCCCCAACGACCCCAACTTGATTCTTCCTGGAATGAAGATGGAAATTCCAAGCATCTCTGGAGAGCTTCGCGAGGGAACTTACAATCCCAACAAGGATTACGAGCCTTTTGGCGGAAAGTAAGGGTTAGAGCGATTGCGCGCCATCGGACGTCGAGCAGGCGAAAAAGCCTGCCTCGTGTCCGATTTTTTTTGCGTAAATTCTTTGCGTTTCTTCGATGAAGCGCTCTGTCTTGTCTTTGTGGACCAGCGCGATGGCGCAGCCGCCAAAGCCCGCGCCTGTCATTCTGGCGCCAAGGCAGCCTTCTTGCGCGTTGGCGCTGTCGGCCAAGGTGTCCAGCTCGATTCCAGTCACTTCGTAGTCGTCGCGCAAGGAGGCGTGGGATTCCCTCATAAGCTCTCCCAAGCGCATTAGATTTCCGGCCTTAAGCGCGGCGACGGCCTTTAATACGCGCTCGTTTTCGCTTACGGCATGGCGGGCGCGGCGCAAAATCGTTTGGTCCTTTATGCAAGAAGAAACTTCGGCGAATTGTTCCGGCGCAAGCGCGCAAAGGTTTGGCAAGCCGCGCGTGTTTGAAAAGCGGCCGCCCGCTGGCAAGGGGAGGCCCGCCGCTTTTAGCTGGGCAAGGGCGCTTTCGCATTGTTCGCGCCGCTCGTTGTATTTTGAGTCGGAAAGCCTTCGCTCTTTTTTTGTGTTCATTACGACAAATCTGTAGTCGCCCAATTCAAGGGGGATGTATTCAAATTCAAGAGTCGAGCAGTCCAAGAGTTCGGCGCTTTTGTTTTTGGCCGTGGCGATTATGAATTGGTCCATGATTCCGCACTTTACGTTCATAAAGTCATGTTCGCTTTGCTGGCCTATAAGAGCGATGTCTTTGCGCGAAATTCCAAGGCCAAAAAGCTCCGACACGGCATAGGCAAAGCCGCACTCCAAGGCGCTTGAAGACGAGATTCCTCCTGCCGGCGGAATTGTGGAAGCTATCAAAAGCTCAAAGCCGCAAGGAAGATTGAAGCCCTTCTTTTTTATAATGGAAAGAATTCCGTTTAAATAATTCGCGTAGCTGTTTTTTTTTTTGTAGGCAAAGCTTTCGTTGGCGTCAAAGGAAAAAGTTCCTTCAAACTGCAAGTCGTTGTAAATGATTTTTGAGTCGTTTCTTTTTCGGATGGCGAAATACATGTAGCGGTCTATTGCTGCCGGAAAAACTTTCCCGCCGTTGTAGTCGATGTGCTCGCCGATGATGTTGATTCTAGCGGGCGAGCGGAAAAGCCGAACGCCGTCCGCGCCGCCGTAAATTTTTTTAAACGCGGCTAAAAAATCCGCGCGGCTAAAGCTTTCCTCGCGCTTTGTCATTTTCGTTCCTATCGCTTTATGTCAAACTTTTTTATGTAAAAGACCGTGAAGTCTTCTATTCTTCCTATGAATTGCCGTTCGATTTCGGCGATGACAAAGGGGATTCGGGGCGCTCGGACTCCTCCCAACGCGTATACGTAATATTCATCGTTCCACTCAAAGCAGCAAATGCCCGCAATCATGTTGCCGTCTTTCACGGCCTTGAATGACTTCCACATCAATGGCGTGACGTTTTGCTGGTGGAAAAAAAATCCGTCCGCGCCCCATTCGATTTCTAGTTCGGAGTCGTAGGCGGAAAGCATGTCCATCCTTAGATGCGAGCCGATTTGAATGTAGCCGTTTTTGTTGTTCTTAAAACGTTGTTCCACCAGTGGAAAAAGGGCGCGGGATTTTCCTTTTTTATCGTCTGAGTAAATGATGTCTTTGTAAAGGTTCACGTCCTCAAAAATTTTTACCGCTTGCTCTATTATGTTTTCGTTTCCGCGTTTTGGCATTTTGTAGATTATTTCGGCCAAGTAGTTTGCGTTGATTTTTTCGGCGCAATTTATCACTTTGTCAACGCAGGAATTAATGCCTTTTTTTATTGAAATGTTTTTGCATTTTTTTATGTTGCGGATTATGATTTTGCCTTGCTCAAGTCCGATCTTTTCCTTGTCGCCCCATTCCTCTGCGAATGAGGGAGGCAGCTCTTGCGCGGCCATGGAAAAAATTGACGCAAGCGATAAAAGCGCTGCAAGAAAAACAGTTTTCTTCATAAAGAAATTATAGCGGTGATACGGAATGTTTGCAAGAGCGGACTGGCGATTGGCCGCTTTGGACGTAAACGCAGGCGGATGCCAAGACTAGAAAAAAAGCGCGAAGAGCGCTAAAATTGATGCCTATGGAAAAGACTGTTTATATTTTTGGCCACAAAAATCCTGACACGGACGCGGTTGTCGCCGCCGCCGCTTACGCCAAATTAAAAGAGCTTTTAGGACAAAAAAATTATGTCGCCGCGCGAGCCGGCCATTTGAATCCCCAGACAGAATATATTTTCAATAAATTTAAGGTAAAGGCGCCTGAATATGTCGCCGAACTTAACCCCAAGACCGCCTTTTACATGAACGGCGGCTGCGCGACGGTAAACGAAAACACGTCGCTTTGGGAGGCGCTCAAAAAAATCGACAGCGCGCAAAACCAGGTGCTTCCTGTCGTTGACGACAAGGGCTACTACAAGAGTCTTTTGCACTACAACGAGTTTGCAAAAAACGTTTTGCTTTTGATGAACCCGGAAAAGAAGACTCCGGTTACGACAAGCATCGACCTAATAATGCAAACGATGAAGGCGCAGCCGATTATCCTAAAAAACCAGTCGGAGCTTTTTAAGGCCAGCATTTTGGTAGGATCTTCGGCCACCGAAAGCTTTGTGCACAAGCTGGAGCAGCACAAGTCCGAGCAAATGGTCGTCATCGCCTCCAACAGGCCCGAGATTCACGAGCAGTGCATAGACGCCGGCGTCCGCCTTTTGGTTTTGACCAGCGGCCACGTTCTTTCAAAGGAGCTTCGCGACAAGGCCGAAAAAAACGGCGTCAGCGTCATCATCTCTCCATACGGAACGTCGTCAACGTCAATGCTCATCGCGTATTCGACGCCGGTAATCGTAATGGCCGACCGTTCAATTCCGGCGGTAAAGGCGGACGATACGATTGGAAAAATCAAGCCGCTTTTGCGCGAGTCTCCCTGCCGCTGTCTGCCTGTCGTTGACAATGACTATAAGGTTGTGGGCGTTATTTCCGAAAGCGACTTGTTGCGCGAGCCAAATGTGGAACTGGTTTTTGTTGACCACAACGAAGCAAGCCAAGCGGTCGAGGGCTTTGAGCACTACAAGCTTTTGGAAGTCATCGACCACCACCGCATCGGAACGCTGAGCACAAAAAATCCGATTACCTTTATCAATAAGCCTGTCGGCTCAACTTCAACTTTGATTACCGGCCTTTTTCGCGAAAATAAAATCTCGATTCCTCTTGAAACCGCCCAGCTCCTGCTCTGCGGAATTTTAAGCGACACCCTTATACTTAAGTCGACGACGACGACGGACGTTGACCGCGAGGCCGTGGAATATTTGAGCGCGATTACAAACCTTGACCCGCAAGCGCTGGGCGAAGAAATAATCCGCGCAGGAAGCGCCGTCGTTGGCCGAGGGGCGGGCGAAATCATAAACCAAGACCTTAAGGAATACGCCGAAGGAAAAATCACTTATTCGGTCAGCCAAATCGAGGTGGACAATCCGCGCGACGTTTTGAGCCGCAAGAAGGAATTTTTGGACATCCTTGAATCCATGCGCGCCGCCTCAAAGAGGGCCTTCGCCGCGCTCTTGGTCACAGATATCACCAAGCTTGATTCAATCATGCTTTTGGCTGTTGACCAAAAGTATAATTCTTTGTTCACTTATCCTGTAGTGGAAGACAACGTTTATTTCCTAAAGGGCGTCGTCTCCCGCAAAAAGCAGCTGATTCCGATGCTTACGGAATTAATCGCCAGCGCCGCGGAGTGAGCCGCCAAAACAATACGGCTGTTACATCGCTTTCGCTCAAGGCTTTGACACGACTTTACTCCCAGCCAAACGTTGCCGGCGGCTTGTTGGTAAGGTCGTAATAGATTGCGTCGACAAAGTCCAGCGCGGCGATTTCCTTTACAATCTCGTGTACAAGCTCTTGAGGCAGCTGGGCAAAGCGCGCCGTCATTACGTCTTCGCTGACCACCGGCCGCAAGACAAATGAAGCGCGGCCAGGCGCGGAGGCGTAGGGAAGGTCAATCGTCAAGTGCTGGAAAATTTTGTTGTAGTCGCCCGACTTGTGGAGGGCCGTCAAAACGATGTCGTCAACCTCCCGCAGTTGGTCAAGCCTATCCTTTGTACAATAGCCTTTTTGCAAGCGAAGCTCCGCGCCGGATTTTTGGTAAAGGCAAATGATTGTCCGGTTGATGAAGGAGGCGGCGTTTGTGATTTGAATCGAAGCCGCGTCAAGCTTTTCCCATTTTTTGGGAAGGTGGAAAAAGCCTGGAGCCTCGCCGTCGCCGCCGAATTGCAGGACGGCCGGAAAGCGGTATGTCCTAAAGTCGCCCTGCACGCCGACCGAGCGGACGGGCAAAACGTATTTCTTTAGCGAAGCCGCGCAATGCTCGCAAAAGCCTTCCACTTTGATGCCGTCAAGTTCGGCCTGCGCCTTTTTCATTTCTTCAACTTGGCCGGCCGGCAATTCTCCTTCCGAGCACAAAACGTTAATCGAAAGCCCGGGGCCTGGGAAGGGGTGTCGCATCACAAGCTGGTCTGAAAGGCCAAGCGCTTTTCCGATTGAGCGGACTTCGTCCTTGTACAAATCCTTTAAAGGCTCTATTATCATTCCTTTTTCAAGCAGCGCTTGGATTCCGGCCACGCGGTTGTGGTGGGTTTTTATCGTGTTGGAATTTTTTGTTCCGCCTGACTCGATGATGTCCGGGTAGAGCGTTCCTTGCGCCAAAAGCCAATTGTTCTCGTCAAGCTTTTGCTCGGCGACGAATTGGTCGCGGACCGTGATGAAATTTTCGCCGACGGCCATGCGCTTTTTTTGCGGGTCAACCAAACCTGCGATCGCGGCCAAAAAGCTTTTGCTTGCGTCTCGCGCGATGAAATTTTCAAAGCCGAATTTTTTGTAGGCGGCCGCGACGGAGGCGCTTTCGTTCTTCCTCATAAAGCCGTTGTCGATGTGCAGGCCCAAAACTCGCTTTTGTCCCAGAGCCTTGTTCAGAAGCGCGAACGCCACGGTCGAGTCAACGCCTCCGCTTAGGAACAAGAGAACGTTTTTGTCGCCTGAGTCGCGCTTGATGTTTTCCAAAATCGTGTTAAGGACAGTGGCCTGGTCCCAATTTTTTTCCATTCCGCAATAGGCGGCGAAGTTTTCAAAGATTTGGTTTCCGCAGGGAGTGTCCTTTACTTCGCAGTGGAACTGGAGGCTAAAGCGCTTTTTTGAAAGGTTTTGCGTTGCGGCGTAGGGGCAGTTCTTTGTGGAGCCAACAACTTCAAAGCCGTCGCCCATAGAAAGAACGCCGTCCTGATGGCTCATCCAAACTTGCTGGCTGCCAGAGATTCCCTTAAAAAGCGGACAGGCGGAACTGTCGCCTCCCATTCCGTCGGCAAAGTTCAGCGTGGCAAAGCCAAACTCGCCGACGTCGGCTTTTCCGACCTTTCCGCCGTAGCCCTGCTGCACGATGTAGTGGCCGTAGCAAAGGCCCAAAATCGGAATGTCAAGATTCAATATTTGTGAGTTGAAGTCGGGAACTTTTTCGTCGTAAACGCTGGCCGGGCCGCCTGAAAAAACAACGCCCATTGCGTTTTTGAAAACGTCAACGCTTGCGGAAGGCAAGGCGATTTCTGAATAAAAGCCCAGCGCCCTAAAGCGCTTTGCAATCAAGTGCGCGTACTGGCTTCCAAAGTCCAAAACGACGATTTTTTTTCGGTTGTTTGTGTTTTCCATTTATACATTATACAACAGTTCGTTTTGTTTTGCTAGTGGCGCGGTTCAAGTCGCGCTAGCCCAGCACCTTGTTCTTGCCTTCGCGCTTGGCTTGGTAGAGCTTTGCGTCGGCGGCTTTGATGAAGGCGTCCATGTCTTTCAGGCTGGAAACAGGTCCGCTTGAAAAGCCGCCGCTAAAGGTAAAGTCGCCGTTTATGGCGGCGGCGCAGTTTTTGATTTTTGTCAAAAAGTCGTTGGAGGAAAGGCGGGGAACCATCACAAGGTATTCGTCGCCGCCGTAGCGGAAGCAGTTTTCCGCGCCAAACTCCGCCTGCAAAATGCTGGCAAAGCGAACCAACAATTCGTCGCCGCGCGCGTGGCCAAATTTGTCGTTGTGGCTTTTAAAGTCGTCGATGTCGGTCAGCATCATCGTGATTTCCGAGCCTATCATCTCCTCAAAGCGCAGCCTTAGCGCGGCGCGGTTTTTGAGCTTTGTCAGAGCGTCCGTAAGCGAAGACTCGCGAAGGCGTTCGGCAAGCGCGTGGTTCATAACGGTTTGCCGCGCGACCTTAAGGTATTGGTAGTAGCGCGCTATGTTCACTATTACAAAAAAGACGTAAAGAATCGGATAGTTTACGTTTGTCGCCGCGCTCACTCCGGCAACCTTGCCCATGAGCCAATAGAAAAACCAAAACGAAATCGTGATGAGCGCGACGGAGAAAATGGGACGCACCATGAAAATGCAGGCCAAGAGCAGTTCCAGCGTGACGAATACAAGAATCTGCTCCTTTAAGACATAGTCAAGGATTGAAACGTAAATCGCAAAGGCCGAAAGCGTCGTCAAGAAAATTCCGATTCTGACGGTCAGCGCCCTATGCGAGAATCTTCCCATTTCGGCAGGATGCGTCATCACATACAAAAAAAGTTGCGCCGCTGCGGTAAAGAGCGTGACGTAGGCGATCCTGTGGTGGAACATCCAGCTGTTGGGGATGGACGGGTCCAAGTGAACTTCAAAGCTGAATGAAATGCCAAAGCATATTATTTCCATAATCATGATGATTATCGAAATGACTCTGGAATTCCTTATGTTGGCGCAATCCAAAATGAATTGAATGTCGTCGCGAGGCTTTTCAATTCCTAAAACTTTTTTTACTGAAAACCGCATCGATTCTCCGCTCTAGTTTTTGCCCTTTGACGCCCCTTGTTTTACGGCTGCGGCGATGAAGTCACGGAAGAGGGGGCCCGCCTTGTTGGGGCGGCTCTTGAATTCTGGGTGGAACTGAACTCCAACCATCCAAGGGTTTCCGGGAACCTCGCAAGTCTCAACCAAGTCGCGCTCCGGGTTGATTCCCGAAATCACAAGACCCGCGTTCTTCAAGTCGTCGCGGAACTTGTTGTTGAACTCATAGCGGTGGCGGTGGCGCTCCCAAATCGTCTTTGAGCCGTAAGCCTTTTCGACCAAGCTTCCGGAAGCCACGGAGCATTCGTATTTTCCAAGGCGCAAGGTGCCGCCCAAGATTTTTCCGTTTTGGTCGGGCATCAAGTCGATGACCGGGTAGGGCGTGTCCTTGTTCATCTCGGTGGAGTTGGCGCCGGCCAAGCCCAAGACGTTGCGCGCGTATTCGATTACCAAGATTTGCATTCCAAGGCAAATTCCAAAGTAGGGAACTTTTTTTGTCCTGGCGTACTTGGCCGTGTTTATCATGCCTTCGATTCCGCGGTCGCCAAAGCCTCCGGGAACGATTATCGCGTCGGCGTTCTTTAGGCGCGCGGCCGTCGTCTTGTCGTCGGTCAAAAGCTCCGAGTCAACCCAGTCGATTTCGACTTCGGCCTCGTTGTGGATTCCGCCGTGAATCAAGGATTCGACGACCGACAAGTAGGCGTCGTGGAGCGCGACGTATTTTCCGACAAGCGCGATTGTGACCTTGCGCTTGGGGTTGTTGAAGCGGTCCACCATCTTTTTCCAGTCGTCCAACTGGCTTTGGCTTTCCTTTAGGCCAAGGACTTTGCAAACGGCCTGGCCCAAGCCTTCCTTTTCCATTTGAAGCGGAACTTCGTAAATCGACTTTGCGTTGAGGTTTTGGATTACGCAAGAGGGGTCCACGTTGCAAAAGGCCGCCAAGCGCTCGCGGGTTGTTTGCCCTATGTCGTGCTCGGTGCGAAGCATTATGACGTCGGGCTTTATTCCCAATTCCTGCAATTCCTTCACGCTGTGCTGGGTGGGCTTTGTCTTAAGCTCGTCGGCCTTTTTCATGAAGGGAACCAAGGTCAAGTGGATATAGCAGCAGTTTTCCTCGCCGACTTTGTATTTCATCTGGCGAATCGCTTCCATAAAGGGGAGCGACTCTATGTCGCCGACCGTTCCGCCGATTTCCGTTATGATTACGTCGGCGCCTGTTTCGTCGGTGGAAAGGAGCATGCGGCGCAAAATTTCTTCGGTGATGTTTGGAATTACCTGGACGGTTCCGCCGTGAAAGCCTCCCTCGCGCTCTTTGTTGAGGACGCTAAGGTAAACGCGGCCGGCCGTCGTGTTGGAGCTTTGGCTAAGCGTCGCGTCTGTGAAGCGCTCGTAGTGGCCCAAGTCCAAGTCGGTTTCCGCTCCGTCGTCGGTGACGAAAACCTCGCCGTGCTGTATCGGATTCATCGTGCCCGGGTCGATGTTCAAGTAGGGGTCGAATTTTTGGTTTATAACCTTGTAGCCGCGGCTCTTTAAAATAAGTCCAAGGGACGCGGCCGCGATTCCCTTTCCCAAACCTGAAACAACTCCGCCTGTAATAAAAATATACTTGGTCATAACAAATCCTTATGTCTTAAGTTCTAGAAGTCCGCCAACTTGGGCGCGCGCGGATAGGGAATCACGTCGCGGATGTTTTCCATTCCGGTAACGTAGCGGATAAGGCGCTCAAAGCCCATTCCGAATCCTGAGTGCGGAACCGTTCCGAACTTGCGGAGCTTTAGGTACCAATCGTAAATCGACTCGTCCATTCCGCGCCTCTTGATTTCGGCCAAAAGCTTGTCGTAGTTTTCCTCGCGCTCGCTTCCGCCGTTAAGCTCTCCGATCCCGGGAACCAAAACGTCGCAAGCCTTTACGGTTTTTCCGTCGTCGTTTTGCTTCATGTAGAATGACTTGATTTCCTTTGGATAGTTGTAAACCATCACCGGCTTTTTAAAGATTTGTTCCGTCAAATAGCGCTCGTGCTCGGTGGCGATGTCGCAGCCCCAATACGGCTTGAACTCAAATTTGTCGGCGTGTTTTTCCAATTCCTTAATCGCGTCGGTGTAAGTGATGCGCTCAAACTTTGAGTTCACGACGTGCTCCAACTGCGCGATGAGGCCGGGCTGGATTCTCTTGTCAAAGAATTCCAAGTCGGCGCGGCATTTTGTGAGCGCCCAGTTAAGAAGGTACTTGACGAAGTCTTCCTGCAAGTCCATGTCGTCGTCAAGGTCGTAAAAGGCCATCTCGGGCTCGATCATCCAGAACTCGGCCAAGTGGCGGGGAGTGTTTGAATTTTCGGCGCGGAAGGTCGGGCCAAAAGTGTAGACGCGGCTAAGCGCGGTGGCCAAGGTCTCGGCCTCCAACTGGCCGCTGACTGTGAGCGAGGCTTTCTTTCCGAAAAAGTCCTTGGAGTAGTCCACGATTTTATGCGCGTCCTCGACTTTCATTCCGCCCGCGCCGGCCTTTACGCCAAGCTCGGCGATTTTTTCAAGCGAAAGGGTTGTCACCTGGAACATTTCGCCCGCGCCTTCGCAGTCCGAGCAAGTGATTTCGGGCGCGTTGATGTAAACAAAGCCGCGCTCCTGGAAGAATGAATGCACGGCAAAGGCCATTTGGTTTCGGACGCGGAATACGGCGCCGAAAGTGTTCGTCCTGGCGCGGAGGTAGGCGTTGTCGCGAAGGTATTCCATCGACATTTTGTTTTTTTGCAAGGGGTATTCTTCTGGCGGACATTCGCCCAAAACCTCAAGCTTTTCCAGCGTAACTTCCACCGCTTGGCCGGAAGCGGGCGAGGGAACCAAGATTCCCTGGGCGCGCACTGACGCTCCGGTGTTAAGTTTTTTGAGGGATTCTTCTATATTATTTGCGTCGGCGTTGGCGGAAGGATTTGAACGGTCAAAAGTAAGCTGAATGTTGGCGAAGCAGCTGCCGTCGTTCACTTGGACAAAAACCAAATTCTTTGAGTCGCGAACCGTGCGAACCCAACCGCAAACCGTAACCGCGCGTTGGTCCGGCGCGCTTGTGAGCAAGTCTTTAATCAAAACTGGAACCATATTTTTCCTCTTTTATATATGAAAAGTCAATAATACTACAAACGGCGCGAAACTTCAAGGGGAGCCGCTCGTGTTGTCTAAAGCAAGACCTTGACGCAGGCCGCTTAAAATTTCAAGGATTCGGCAAGGCGGATTATGGCCATGCGGTTTTCGCCGCTCATTTTTTCCAAGGCTTCTATCAGATTTGCGTATTTGTCGTGCAACTGAATTTTTTTTGCGTCGCTTGTCAGCCTGTGTTCTGAATTTTTCTGCAAGGCGGCCGCCTCTTCTCCTAAAATTTGTTCTAGCGGAACTTGCAGGAATTTTGAAATTTTCAACCCCTTGTCCACTGAAGGCAGGCTTTCTTTTCTGTTTTTTCCGTTTGTGATTGTGGAGTAGGGAATTCCTGTCGCGAATGCCAATTCTTTAAAAGAAATTCCTTTGCTGTCCATTATGAATTCAACATTCTTCCAAAAAGGGCTCATGGCTTTAAGTTTACCATAAAGAGTTTTTTTGATAAAAAATTTGACTTAATTGAGTAATAATGTTACAATTGAGTAATATTAACTTTTTTGAGTTTTCCATCGGAAGGAGGAATTATGAAAAATTACAAATTGGCTTCAATTATTATGCTTGCGTTTTTGTTTTGCTCTCATTTGAATGCCGCGAAAATTGCAAAAGAGACCCCGTCTTCTAAGAACGCGAAAAACGCCCAAACTGTTCAAGAAAACGGTTTAAAAAGAAAGGTAGCCATAGCCCGATTTTCAAACGAGACGACTTACGCAAAAGGGGCTTTTTACGACAAGGAAAACGATCCCCTTGGAAAGCAGACTGTCGACATTCTTTCCGCAAAACTAGCGGCCAGCGGTAAATTTATTTTGTTGGAAAGAAGCGACCTTGACGCTATAAACGCTGAACAAAGCATCGCAGGACTGAACGTTCAAAAAATCGGCGCGGACTATCTTATCATCGGAAGTCTCACAAAATATGGCCGCAAGAACACTGGCGAGACAGGACTTGTTTCCCGCACAAAGAGACAAACTGTTGAGGCCGGCGTTTCCATTCGATTGGTTGACGTTTCCACTGGACAAATCATTTATTCAGAGGAAGCGAACGGAACTGCGGAAACGCAGACAAAGACAACCTTGGGCATGGGCGGTCAGGCTGGATTTGACGCGACATTGAGCGATAAAGCGATTGACGCCGCAATCAGCCAGTTGGTCGAAAACATTGTCAATAACTGTATGGACAGACCTTGGAAAAGTTACTTTCTTTCGGTCGATGACGATTCTGTAATAATTTCAGGCGGAAAGAGCCAAGGCGTTAAAGTCGGAGACGTTTTTGATGTTTTGACTCGCGGAAAAAAAGTCAAAAATCCGCAATCTGGAATGATGATAGAGCTTCCTGGAAAGTCAATTGGAACTGTTACAGTGGTTATGACTGGGGGAGACGATCCTGTAAACGAATGGTCTTTAGTTGATCTAGATGCAAAGATTGATAAAAACAATCTTATGGCTTACATAATCCAGGAGAAGGAGTAAGAGATTTATGAAGAAGAATTTTTTTAGAACAATTTTTACGGCTTTCATGATTTGCGCGGGCATTTTGCTTTTTGCGACTTCATTTGTTTCATGCATGAGCGCTACAACCGTGAGCCATGGCCTTGAAAACGTAGCTTATCTTGAAATTATGGGTGACACAAACAAGTATCAGACTATAACTTCTACAAAATCAGGCGCTACGGAGTTTTTGCATTCAGTTCAAGTTGTGATTGACGGAGATGAGCCTTTTGACGCTGACGTCAATTCCATTGAAAACAGGGCTGTTAAGAACAAGTATTCATATAAAATTGCGACTGGAGCTCATGACATTCAGATTTTCTTTGAAGGAAATGTTGTTGTCAAGACAAAGATTTTCACTTCCGCCAATCAAACGAAAATCATATCTTTGCCGTAGCGATAAGATGGAGGGTTTATGAATAAGTTTTTATTTCTTTTTGCGATTCTTATTCCTTTGCTGTTTGTAGGTTGCGCGTCAAACTACAAGTCCCTGTATAATTGGGATGCTTATTCCACGCAAACATACAAATATGTTAAGGGCGGAAACGAGGAAGACACTGAAAAACTGTTTGAAGTTTACCAAAAGGTTATTGACGGACAAGATGGAACGATACGCGGAACAATCCCTCCCGGAGTTTGCGCGGATTACGGCTATCTTTTGATAAAGGCTGGAAGGGTTGAGGAAGGAAAAGCTTTGTTAAGAAAAGAAATGGAACTTTATCCTGAAAGCGCCCAGTTTATGAACGGGATAATCAGAAAGGTTGAGAGGTGACTATGAAAAATAAAAACTCAATTATTGCGGCTATTGCCGTGTTCCTTTGTCTTTCGCTAATATCATGCGCCTCACAATCTGCTGGAAAAAACATGGACAGATGGCCAGAGTTTTACACCGAAAATCCGCCGGCCTCCGTTCTTGTCATGCCGCCGATAAATCTTACTAATAATGTTGACGCAAAAGATTATTTTTACTACACTCTTCAGACTGCTGTGGCGAACAAGGGATACTATTCTTTCCCGCCGCTTCTTTCCTATGAAGTTCTTCAGCAAGAAAGCGCGTATGATTCAGAGCTTTTTTTGGAGTCTGACATAGCCGCGTTTAGACGGACGTTTGGCGCTGATCTGCTTTTGTTTACCAAGATAACAAATTGGAAAAAGCATCCTGTTGGCGGAAAGGTAGACGTTGAAATTGAATATATAATTCGTTCAACAACAACAGGAAACACTGTTTACTCACGAAAGATGAACTGTATGTGCGACACGTCGGTTAAGAGCGGACTTTCAAGGAGCGGCGGCATATTCGCGATTGTGGGCGTGTTGGTTGACGCTATTGGCACTGCGGTTAAGACCGCTGCGACGGATTACACAATTGTCGCTCGCGGCTGCAACCAATTTGGAATTGACGTTCCGGCTGGAAAATATAGTCCGTATTTTGGAAAGGATTATGACACGGCTTCCGGAGCGAATCCCGGAAACATAATGATTCAAGCTCAGTATGTTACCGACAACGCTTTTTTCACTCCCGCCACTCTTGACGCATTGTCTCAAAAACAGGCCGCGCCCGCGATGGCTGGAGCTGTATCCTCAAAGCCGCCTGCAACCGCTTCATCGTCTAGCTCGCAGCCTTCAACTCCTGCGGCGACGGCGAATGATAATCCCGTTGCGGAGAATGTCGCGAATAATTCTAGCAATGTTGTAGCTCCCGGCGCTAAAATCACTCTTACAGTTCGCGGAGTTTCTGCTGTAGATAAAATTCTTTTTACAGGAGATTTTGTTGAGGGCGATAATTATAAGAAAGGCGTGCTTGGAAAAAAGGTTGACGAAAAAACAAGAAGCGTAGTCGTGACGGTTCCGCCCAGTGGACATTTTAGTTGGAAAACGGTTCACCTTCTCGGCGCTAGCTCTAAGACTGGCGTGATAACATTTTCTAGCCGCCAATGGAGCGATTTTGGATGGGAGAATGTTAAATATCACACTGACCAAGAGCTTGAGATTTCTTCTCCGAAATTTGAGAGATAAAAAGTGATTCCTGCAAAAGGCGTCTCGCAAAAAGCGGGACGCCTTTTTTGTTATAAGCGCGGCTTGATTGTTTTTTCCTCGCGCGTTATAATGCAATCATTCTTTGGAAAGATGTCTGAGTTGGTTTAAGGTACGCCCTTGGAAGGGGCGCGTGGTGGAAACACCACCGGGGGTTCGAATCCCCCTCTTTCCGCTAAGGTAAACCAAACAATTTTGGTTTGAAAAATCCGTTCTTGCAATCCCAACAATTTTATTAGGGGGATTCGAAACGGAGCGGCCGCAGGATGAATTGTCCTGAGGCTTTTTTTATGAAAAAAATATTGCTTTTTTTGACTTGCGCATTTTTTGCCCTGCTTGCCGGAATCGCGGCCATAAATTGGCGCGTCATTTCTTTTTCAAAACCCTACATTCATTCAAGCCTGTCGGAATTGCCGCAAAAATACGCGGTCATCATTCCCGGCGCCAAGGTTTACCAAAACAATGTTTCCCATGTTGTCCGGGACAGGCTGGACGCGGCGGCCAATTGCCTAAAAAGCGGCAAGACCCAAAAGGCGTTGATTAGCGGAGACCATGGGCGGCGGGGCTACGACGAAGTGAACCAAATGCGCCTTTACGCGCAAAGAGTTTACGGCTTGGAAAAAGAAATTCTTTTTTTGGATCACGCGGGCTTTTCCACATACGAAAGCATGTATCGCGCGCGGGACGTTTTTTGCGTCAAGGACGCGATTGTGGTCACTCAAAAATTCCACGCCGCCCGCTGCGTTTACATCGCGCGGAAGTTGGGCCTTGACGTTGAGGCTTATGTGGCGCCGGAACTTGCGCCTTTCAGTCCTTGGCTTCACCTTAACTGGGAAGTCCGCGAGGCCTTGGCCCGGGTAAAGAATTTTTTCTTGGTGGCCTTTAATGCAAAGCCGACTTATCTTGGAGAGCGAATTCCCATAAGCGGCGGGGCGGAAAAAACTTGGGACCAATAGCGGCGATTCTTGTTTACGCCCTTGCGATTTTTTTCCATAATTTTTTCTAGGTTTGTTAGCCGGCTGGAACTTTAAAAATTTTTATAGACTAAATTCCCGCAAAGGAATATAATCCTTTCATTATGAAAGTTTACGGTTACTTGCTGTTTTTGGCGATAATTTTGCTTTCCACAAAAATCCTTGGAATCGCCACAAAAAAAATTCACCTGCCCCAAGTTGTGGGCGCCTTGCTCGCTGGAATCATTCTCGGCCCTAGTTGCCTTGGCTTGATAGAAATCACAGACTTTATAAAGAAGACCGCGGAAATCGGCGTGATTATGCTTATGTTCACCGCCGGCATCGACACCGACATGAAGGACTTGAAGGAAACCGGCGGCAAGGCTTTTGTAATCGCCTGTTTTGGCGTGGCCGTTCCCCTTTTGTTTTGCGGCTCGCTTTACTTCTTTTTCTTTGAGCGTTCCGCCGATTTTATGAGCGTGTTGAAGGCCGCCTTTGTGGGAATGGTCTTTGCCGCGACTTCGGTTGGAATTACGGTGGAAACTTTGAACGAGCTTGGAAAGCTCAAGACAAAGACTGGCGCCACCCTTTTGAGCGCCGCGATTATCGACGACATTTTGGGCATTGTTCTTCTTTCCGTCTTGACAGGCTTGAGCGGCAGAGGCGAGGCCGGCGCGGAAGGAGGAGCGGGCGTTCTTTTGGTCGCGGCAAAAATTCTTTTGTTCTTTGTTTTTGTCTTTGCGGTGGGCTTTGTCACAAAAAAAATTTTTGAGCGCATTTCCGAAAAGCACTACCAGTCAAGAAGAATCGCGATTTGGGCCTTGGCTTTTTGTTTTGTCATGTCATTTTGCGCGGAGGTTTTCTTTGGCGTGGCCGACATTACAGGCGCTTTTTTCGCCGGCCTCATTTTGTGCAACCTTACAAAATCCAGGCAATATGTGGCCAAAAAAGTCACAGTCACTTCCTACATGCTTTTCACTCCGGTGTTTTTTGCCAGCGTCGGAATGAGGACGGACCTAAAGACAATGAATTTTGGAATCTTGCTTTTCGCCTTGCTTTTGATTGTTCTGACAATTTTGTCAAAAATTATCGGATGCGGCTTTGGAGCGCGCGTTTGCGGCTCAAAAAAACATGAAGCCTTGGTAATCGGCATCGGAATGGTGGCCCGAAGCGAAGTGGCCCTCATGGTGGCGCAAAAGGGAATCGACGCGGGAATGATTGATTCAAAAATGCTTCCGGCGATAATTTTAAGCGTCATTTGCTCCGCGCTTGTGACTCCAATTTTGCTAAAGGCGGCGGTTTCTAAGGGCCCTGAGCTTGAGTGAGCGAGGCGGAATGAAATTCAAGGAATTCTTTGTAAAAAGGCACGTTTATTTTTACGGCGGAATATGTCTTGCGGCCAACGCGCTGGCGGTCCTTTCCTCAAACCTTACAAGCTTTCCCATGCCTGACAGCCGCCCCATTTTGTTATGGTCGGAATTTTTGGAGGAAAGAAAGTTTTTGATAACTGCCTTGAGCGTCTTTTGCTACGCTTTTCCCTGCGTCCTTTGTTTCTTATACGCTGTCAAGGCTTTGAAATACACAATTGAAGACGATGAGTATAAGGCCATCATGGTTCACATGCCGGGAGCCTTCGCGCTTAGGGGAATTACGGGTTGGATTTGCAACTTTGTCTTGGAAGTGATTTTTTTGTTCCGCTTTAAAAGCTTCTATGGCTGCGAAATTTCCTTCATTCTGATTTCTTCGTTGGCGTCTTACATTTTGCTTTCGATGTTTTCGTTCACCATAATTTATTTTACGCTTGAAACTTTGAACCGCAATTTGGTTTTGCCTTCCCTTTACCCGGACGGAATGATTTCATCCACAAAGCGAACTTTTTTGGCTTCGATAAAGAGCGTCTTTTTCTTTTACTTTTTTTCGGCAAGCCTTTTTCCCGCCACTTTTTTGGGCATAAGGCTTTTTTTTACAAAGTATTTCCATCTTGAAATTCCAAGTTACTATGACTTTGTGTTTATGTCCATCCTGCTTTTTATGGCCGCGGCTCTTACGGTTCTCATCTCAAGGTATTTTCAGGTTCCGCTAAAAAAACTTGCGGCCGGCGCGGAAGGAATTTCAAAGGGGAACTACGAAGAGCGCGCGGTGATTTGCTCCAATGACGAGATGGGCGCCTTGGGAGACGCCTTCAACCAAATGGCCGCTTCCTTAAAAGAAAAGGAATTCATGCGCGACACCTTTGGAAAAATCGTCACGCCGCAAATCCGCGACTACCTTTTGACAAAAAGCGTGGCTTTGGGCGGAGAAACGCTTGAAGTGACCGTCATGTTTTGCGACATACGGGGCTTCACCACGCTGTCGGAAAAGATGGCGCCTGAAAAAATCGTCGCGCTCTTAAACGAATACTTTACAGGCCTGGAAAAATGCGTGGCCCGCCACGGCGGCGTGATAAACAAATACATCGGCGACGCGATAATGGTTTTGTTCGGCGCTCCGATTCCTAGCGCCACGCACGCAAGCGACGCCTTGGCCGCCGCGCTTGAAATGCGGGAATCTTTGGCCGACATGAACAAGGGCTGGAAAGAGCGCGGCCTTCCAGAAATCCGTTTTGGAATCGGGCTGCATTCCGGCCCTGTCTTGGCCGGAAACATAGGCGCGGCCAACCGCATGGAATACACGGTCATCGGCGACACGGTCAACACGGCGAGCCGCATAGAAGGCCTTTGCAAGACTTGCCAAAAGGACTTGCTGCTTTCCCAAGGCGCCGCCGACCTCATTCAAGCCCAAAAAGCGGCGCGAACCGAGACTGCTGGCAAGACTGAAACTGCGGCCGCGGCGTTGCCCGCTCTAACTTTTGTGGCCGACGCCGAAATCCGCGGCCGCAAGGAAAAAGTCCGCGTCTTTACAATAGCCTAAAAGTAAAAGATTTCCTCAAACTTTTTGTCCAAGGCCACGCAGAGAATGAGCGCGAGCTTTGCGGTGGGGCAGAACTGGCCGGTTTCTATAGAGCTGATTGTGTTGCGCGAAACGCCGACCATTTCCGCCAGGGCGCTTTGCGACAATTTTTTTTCTTGGCGAATTTCCTTAAGATGGTTTTGCAACACAAGGTCTTCGTTCATGCCTCGTTCCCCAAAAAGCGGCCGCTCAATTCAAAAATGTATACGACGATTAGCGACGCTAAAATCGCAAGGTATCCGAGCGCCACAAAAAGTTCGTGCAGTTTTTTCATCTTGAAAAATTTCACAAAGAAGGCCACGCTCAACATTCCAAAAAATACAATCCAAACTTGCGCGCTGACCTTGCGCGAAAAAATCCAGCTTATAGCGCTTACAAGGACGCAGAATCCAAAAGAGGCCAAGTATGCGACTTTTGCCGCCGTCTTTTGAACTTCCAAATCCTCAATGTCGCGGCCTGCGTTTTCTCCTCGGCTTTTTTGCAATATTTCTTCTTTAGTCATTTTTCTCCTCCTAAAAATAATAACTCAAATACGGCGCCGCGCAAAGACGGCGCGTTGAAAAATTTTTGTCCTTGGAAAAATCCGAAAGGTCTACGAGAACGGAAAGTCCGATTCTAAAACCATTTTCTTTGCTAAAGGCGTATTCGGCGCCGCATTCAAGCCCCGCGGCGAAAATGTCGTCGGAGTCAAATCTCTTTTGGCCGCTTGTCCAGCCGCAGTTTGATTCGGAAACGCCTCCAAGCTTAAAGCTGAAGTTTGGCCCCGCGAAAATGCCAAAGCGGCCCGGAATGTTTTCGATTCCGGCAAACGTAAGCTTTAAAAGCAGTGGAATGTCAACTGTCATAAAGGAGACTTTGGTCTTTCCATTTTGGTCTGTAAAGGAAAAGCCGTTATTGTGGTGGAACAAGGCTTTTAATTGCAAGGCCGTTACTTGGTTGAAATTCCATTCCGCGGCCGCGCCGGCTCTAAAAGTCGGGATAAAGTCAAAGTCGGACTCAAGCCCGCCGGCTTTTACAAAGGCTGTGTTGATTCCGGCTCCGCCCTCGATTCCAAAAGAAAATTTTTTGGCTGGCAAGGGCAAGGCCAAAAGCGCAAGGAAAACAAGCGCCAGGGATTTTTTCATAATTCTTCCTCCATTAGTGTTGCCAAGTAAACTTGGCATACGCGGCTAGAATAGCATTGCCAAGTAAACTTGTCAATAGGCGCGGTTGAAATTTTGCGCGGCTTTTTATAGAATTGCCTCATGCGATTGATTTTTATCCGCCACGGAGACCCCGACTACGAACACGATTCCCTTACAAAACAGGGCTTTAAGGAAGCCAAGCTTTTGGCCAAGCGCGTGGCCAAATGGAATGTCACGGACTTTTACGTTTCGCCCCTGGGCCGCGCTCAGGCCACGGCGAAAGTTTCGCTTGACTTGGCTGGAAGAAAGGCCAAGACGCTCGGCTGGCTGCGCGAGTTTTACGTTCCGGTTGTTGACCCTGTTGACGGCCACAAGCGCATTCCCTGGGACTTGATGCCGTCGTATTATTTTTCCGAAAAAAAATTTTTGGACAGGGAAAAGTGGCTTGACACAAAGCTTATGAAGACAGGCCCTGTCGCCAAAAACTACAAGGAAGTTTGCGACGGCCTTGACGCTCTCTTGGCCAAGTACCATTTTAAGCGCGACGGCTTTTTGTACAAGACCGACGGAAAAATCGCCAACCCAAACTTTGACCAAAAGACCTTTGTTCCCAACTACCACCTTTTGCCCAACAAGGACGAATACGACCAAAGGACAATCGTTTGCTTTTGCCACTTGGGCGTCATGTTCGCGGCGATAAGCCATTTGGTCGGCTGCTCGCCTTTGATTTTGTGGCAGGGTTTTTTTGTCGCGCCAACGTCAATCACGGTTTTGAACAGCGAGGAGCGCGAGCGGGGCAGGGCGGTCTTTAGGGTGGAGCGCTTGGGCGACACGCGGCACTTGGGAAAAAGCCAGCGGATTTCTTCAAGCGGCTACTACGCGCCGGTTTTGCAAGAATTGTGAGCGCGCGTCCGCCGCGGCTTTAAGGCGCCGCCGCAAGCGCCAATGATTGCTTCTGTCAGTAATTACCTCTTGACAAAAACGCGCAAATTCATATTATATTTTGCCCAAAAATTAAAAAAAAATCGCTCTTTTTATTGACTAAAGTCAGCCAATCGTTATAATGAAATTCACGCTATGTCGGACGAAATTTTGCAGGCATACAGTTTGATAAGGAGCGGCAATCCGGCCAAGGCCAAGCTTTTGCTCAACGGCGCCCTTGTTTACGAACTGGAAAACCAGGAGATTCTCTTTGCGATTGACTGCTGCAATTTTTGGATTGACGTGGTTGAGCGCTGCGGGGGCATTAAGGATGCCTTTGAGCGCGGCGAAACTTACTGCAACGAATGGAAGAATTTCCTGGGCTTCCTTAAGCGCGAAAAGAAAACTTTTGACAGGACTCTTTTCGCGGTCAAGACGGGAGTCTTTTCGTTGGCCTTGGCCTGCTACAACGAGCTGGCGGGCGAAAGGGATCCAGCCCAAAAGGCTGAGATTTTGCGAAAGACCGGCCTTTGCTACAAAAAACTGGGCTCCTACGAAACCGCCCGCAATTGCTTGGCGGACGCGAATTCCGTCAAGCCCGAGACTGCCGCGATTATCGCCGAGCTGGCCGATTGCTACGCCTTGTGCGCCGAGGAAAGGCACGCTAAGGTCTTGTTCAGGGAAGCCTTTTATGTGGATCCGCAAAAGATTGATCCCGCTTTCTTGGACTCGGAGCTGATCAACTGCTTGATGCGAAACGTTCAAGACAGAGGCTACAGCGGAGCCGCCTTGATGGAATGGATTCCTGTCTACGGACAGCTTTACGGCGTTTTCACTGTAAAGAGAAAGCTTCGCCCGACAGAAATAGCCAGGCTTAAGCAGGAGATTTACGCCAAGGAAAACGAGATAAAGGATCCGTCGTGCCAGACGGAGCTTTTGACGCCGCGCTTGATAAACCTTTATTTTTGGCTCATAGACTACTATTTTTCGGCCAATGAGGATGTAAGCAAGGTTAACGAAATAGTCACAAGAATAAAAATTCTTGATACTGAAATATATGAACTTTATGTCAAATGACAACAGGAGAATCACATGGCTGAAGATTTGTTGAAGGAAGCGCAGGATTTGCTCAAGGAAGAATCGTGGACAAGAGCCGCGATAAGCAACATCACTCAAAACGATATCCAAAAGCTTGAAAAGTATGTCGACCGCGCGGTCCAGGAAGGAAAGGTGCTGGAGGTCCGCGAGCTTTGCGACGAGCACTTGGCTCGCTCAAAGGACAGCATAACCGCGCTCTACATTTCGGGAATGCTTGCCTTGCTGCAAAAGACTTTGGACAATTCCGCCTTGGTCAGCCTTGTGGACATTCTTAACAAGAACAAAAAAGAGGCGATTGTCGAATATATTTGCGCCTACATCTTGGAAAAGGACGAGAACAACAAGTTCGCCTTGCGCGCCTTGGCCGACCGCTATCGCGAGGACAAGAACGAGAAGATGTGGGATTTGTACGAAAAAATCGTGAAGATTGACTTTGAGGAAGCCGACATGGCGAAGGCCTTGGCCGAGCATTACGAAGAGGCCGGCGACGCTGACAACGCGATGAGCTTTTACAAAAAGGCCCTGCACCGTTATGTAGGCATAAAGAACATTTCCGCGGTTAAGGAAGTTTGGTCAAAGTTGGTCGCCTTGATTCCGCAGGAAATCGACTTCTTCCTTTCCGTTCAAAGAAAGGTGGCCAAGTCTATCAGCGAAGAGAAGTCCGCGCTTTTGATGCAGGAGCTTTACTCATGGTACAAGGACCAGAAAAAGTGGGAGACCGCCATTGGCATCCTCAAGCTGATTTTGCAGATTGACAACAAGGACTCATGGGCCCGCCGCGAAATCGTCGAATGCTACAAGGGCATGTACGCTGACCGCGCCAACCTTGACGAGTACATCGCTTCCAGCGACCTTACCCAGAATTTTCGCAACGTCTTTGAGGCCATCAACGACTTTGAAAAGCACATCGCCTTTGACGTCAAGAGTTTTGTTTTCCACCGCACTTGGGGCGTTGGAAAAATCGTCAAGTCAAAGAACGACAACCTTACCATTAATTTTGGAAAAAAGCGCGGCGTTCACGAAATGTCGCTAAAGATGGCGGTCAACGCCTTGACGCCCCTTAAGAACGACCACATCTGGGTTCTTAAGGCCACAAAGACCCGCGAAGAGCTTTCTAAAATGGTCAAGGAAGACAAGGCCGGAACCTTGAAGACAATCATCAAGAGCTTCGGAAATTCCTGCGACTTCAAGCGCATCAAGGCCGAGCTTGTTCCGTCAATCTTGGAGCAAAAGGAATGGACCAGCTGGAACAACGCCGCGAAAAAGATTTTGGAGAGCGACTCGACCTTCGGCGTGAATCCAAACGACATCAGCCAGTATGTTGTCCGCGACCATGAGATTTCAAGCGAGGAAAAATACAACAACGAGTTCAAGGCCCAAAAGCTTTTCTTTGCCCGCATAGACATCATCATGAAGTTTGTTGAAGACGAATCGACCGACAAGGACAGCGACCTCTTCAGCGACATGTACCAGTATTTCACAGGTTACATAAAGACTATCAGCAAGGTTACGACTCAAGTCGTCGCGGCTTACTTGACGGTCCAGAGAATCGGCGAGAGAATCCCGTCGCGCGCCTATCAGTGCAAGTATACGTTCGCCCAGATTTACGCCGACTTGGACAATCCCCGCCTTGTTTACGAAGAGCTTAAGGACACAAAGAACACAAAGCTTAAGGAAGACTTCTTGAAGAACGTCAAGCTTTTGCCGGATTGGCAGGACCAGTACCTTATCTTGTTCCCGACGGTCCTAAAGAAGGAAATGCTTAGCGATGTGGTCGCCAACGGCGGCGCCGACAAGCTTAAGGCTTTTGTTGTCAAATGCTTTGACGACTACAAGGATTACCGCGCGGCGATTTTGTTCTTCTTTGAAAACTGCCAGGATGAGGCTTGGTTCAAGGAAAGCGGCGTTTCTTACGAAAAGCAGCTTATCGCCTTGTTGAACGTCATCGAGCTTTGCTTCCGCGAAATCAACAACCACGTGAACACGACGGAAAACAAAAAAATTCAAAAACAGGCCGAGAGCCTTTTGTTCACAAGCAACGCTTTGTCCAACTACATGTTCTCAAACGACGACGAGAACACAGTCACAAAGATGTACACCTTGGTTGACGACATAAGCGACTTGGATCCAAAAATCAAGACCACGCTCCGCAACAAGATTTTGGAAAAGTATCCCGACTACAAGTTCCGCACGTCGGAGGAAAAGTCCTCCACTCCAAAGGGAATGCTTGTCACAGCGGCCAAGTTGGAGGAAAAGCAGGCCCTTGCCGAGCAAATCCAGAAAGTGGACATTCCGGCCAACGCCAAGGAAATCAGCGAAGCGCGCGCGCAGGGCGACTTGAAGGAAAACGCCGAATACAAGGCCGCCAAGGAGCACCAGCACTACCTCAACGTCACGCTCGCGAAGTTGCAGGGCGAGCTTAACCGCGCTGTCGTCTTTGATCCGACAACAGCCTCTACGGCCGTCGTTTCCTTTGGCACAAGAGTCACTCTCCTTAACAAGGACACAAACCAAAACGAGACATACACGATTCTTGGACCGTGGGAATCGGACCCGGACAAGGGAATCATCTCCTACATGTCTCCTCGCGGAAACGCCTTGTTGGACAAAAAGCCGGAAGAGGAATTCTCCTTTAAGATTAACGAGACTTTGTACAACTACAAAGTCGTTCAAATCGAAATAGCGAAGTAAAATCATGGAAGACGCGGAAAGACAAAAATTGGAAGCTCAAAAAAAAGGCTTTGAATCAAACCGCTATTTGTGCGGAGCCCTCTGCGTCTTCCTGGTTTACGTGACATTCAAAGACTTTAAGACAAATCCCGGAAGCCCGCTTTTTTACGCCGTCATGGGCCTTTTGTTTTTGGCGGCGGCGGGCTTGGCGGTCCGGGACACTATTCTAATCCTAAAAATCAAGCGCGAGCTGCAAAAGGGCGGAGACTGACTTTGGCTGAAATCAAATGCCAAGAATGGACGCTAAAGGAATTGGCAAAGGGCCTTTATGTTTTTTGCGGCCCTACAAACGTTGGCGTCGCCGCCCAAAAAAAATCTTCAGGCGTTACAGAAATATATTTCATTGACGCGGGCGAGGACGAAGGCGCCGCAAAAAAGCTTTACGGGGCTTGCAAAAATCTATTCGGAGAAATCAGCGTAAAGGCTGTCATTTGCACGCACGCGCACGCAGACCATATTGGCGGCGCCTCTTGGCTTAAGGAAAAGACGCTCTGCCAAATTTGGGCCAGCCAAGCCGAAAAGTCTTGCGCCGAAACTCCGCAAATCCAGGCGCAGTCTTTTTACGGGGCTTTTCCGCTGCCGGAATTGGACGTGCCGTACTTTCACGCGCCGCAGTGCTTTGTTGACCAAACGATTGAAGGCGGCCAACAAATAAAATGCGGCGGCTTTGATTTTGAATTTCTTTCGCTTCCAGGCCACAGTTATGGCATGTTGGGAATTCTCGCCGCCGCTTCTGACGGAAAGAAAGTTTTTTACGCCGGCGACGGAATTTTCGGCCGTTCCATGCTAAGGCGCTTTTGGACGCCTTTTGTGGTTGACGTAAAGTCATTCAAGGAATCGATTGAAAAAATCTCGAAAATACAGGCGGATTTTTTTGTTCCCAGCCATGGTGACGTTTACGACGAGGTTGACGAACTTGCCGAATTGAATTTGATTTCGACGATTTCAAACGAAAAACTTATAGAGGAAATTTTAGTCCAGCCAAAGACGCACGAGGAGCTTTTAAAGGCCTTCGCCGACAAAAGCGACATCACGCTCCGCTTAAGCCAGTTCATGCTTATCGGAAGCTCCCTGCGCTCGTATTTGACCTACCTGTACAAGGAAGGCCGCGTCCGCTGGTTCTTTAACGACAACAAAATGTTTTGGCAAAAAGCCGCGGGCTAGAGCGCGGCTCAGGCGGACCAGCCGTCAGCGATGGCGATGCCGGCGCTGCAGCCCAAGCGGTTGGCTCCGGCTTCGATTAAGGCGCGGGCGGTCTCGGCGTCGCGGATTCCGCCGCTGGCTTTCACGCCCATGCCGGGCCCAACGGTTTTTCGCATAAGCTGAACATGGCGGACCTGCGCTCCGTTGGGGAGGGGATTTCCAGCGGCGTCTTTTGGCGTTCCAAAACCGGTTGAGGTCTTTACAAAGTCCGCGCCGGCTTTTTTGGCTGCAAGGCAGGCGCCTTCTATTTCTTGGTCAGTCAAATAGCAAGTTTCAACGATAACCTTTACAAGCGCCTTTTTTTCTTTTTGGGCGGCGGCTTCCTTTACAGCCTGGACAACGGCCGTGATGTCTTCCTGGACAAGGTCAAAGCGGCCTTCTTTTGCCGCTCCGATATTGATTACCATGTCTACTTCGCCGGCGCCGTCAAGGACGGCCTCTTTTGCGGAAAAGGCCTTGGCCTTGCTTGTTTCCGCTCCCAAAGGAAAGCCGATTACTGTGCAAACGGCGGCGCCGCTGCCTTGCAATTCCTTTGCGGCAAGCGAAACCCAGACGGGGTTCACGCAAACAGAGGCAAAGCCGTAGCTTTTGGCTTCGCCGCAAAGCTTTAGAATTTGCGCCTTTGTCGCTGTCGCGGCCAAAAGCGTGTGGTCAATCATTTTTGAAACTTCTTCCTTGGTCATGGCTTGGATTATACCGCGCTTTGATTTTTTTTGCAAACGCGCTTTTTTGATTCTAATAATTTTCTTCAATTTTAATAAATTTCTTGACAAATTAAAATAATATGTTATAATTTAATGGCGTTGAAGTAAAAAAACAATTGGAAAAGTGTATGGCCTTAAATTTTAAAGACGTTGTGGAAGAAAAGCAAATTCCAGACGGATTTATAAAAGTTACCGACAGACCCATCAAAGGGCTTTCGTCCGAACAAAAGGCAATTCTCAACAGGCGTGGGAATGTTTTTTTTAACAACGGAGACATTGAAAGCGCTAGGCGCGTTTATTTGACGACCGGTTATTCCGACGGATTGATTCGCGTTGGAGACGAGTACGCCAAAAAAAAGCAGACGCTTAAGGCGCTAAAAATGTACACACTTGCCCATAACACCAGCAAGGTGGGGCCGATTTACGAGAAAATCGCCGCGACAATAGGCAGTCTTTTAAAAGACGACGAAAATATGAAAGAAAAGTAGCCGCAAGGCCTAGGAGTTAAAAAATGAGCGACATCGGACAGAATTCTTTTGAGGACTATCCCGAGATAAAAGTTGACGGCAAGAACAACGAAATCGCCGAACTTTCAAAGCGCGGATACCAGCTTCTTAAAGAAGGCGAGATCGACAAGGCCAAGGCCGAATTTAAAAAAATTCTTGAGATAGAGAACAACAACAACTACGCCCTTGTAGGCTTGGGCGACAGCGAACGAAAGCTGAACCACTTTAACGACGCCATCGACTACTACACAAAGTGCCTTTCATTTTATCCCGGAAACAACTACGCGCTTTTTGGCTTGGCCGACTGCTACAAAACGCTCAACCAATTCCACAAGGCGATTGACATTTGGGAACAGTACTTGGTTCACGACGACCGCAACATCACTGTGTTGACCCGCGTGGCCGACGCTTATAGAAAAATCCGCGACTTTAAGAAAAGCAAGCAGCTTTATCTAAAAGTTTTGGACATGGAAGAAAACAATCCCTACGCGCTTATCGGTTTGGGCCACTTGCACTACGACTTTAAGGAATACACCGACGCGCTTTTTTATTGGACAAGAATGTTGGAGCTTAACGAAAACCAAGTTGACATCCGCGTTCTTACCAGCATCGGAAACTGCCACCGCAAGCTCAAGAGCTTTGAAAAAGGCGTTCCGTTTTTTGAGCGCGCCCTTAGCCTTGACCCCAAGAACTTTTACGCGCTTTTTGGCTTGGCCGACTGCTATCGCGGAATGAACCAGCAGTTCCGCTCGATTGAGTATTGGAACAAAATCTTGGACATGGATCCAAACAACAAGGTCATCCTGACCCGCGCCGGCGACGCTTACCGCAATTCCGGCGACTACAAAACCGCCGAGATGTATTACAACAAGGCGATGAACATCGACTTTGACATTTACGCCGCTCTGGGCTTGGCCCTTATTTGCAAGGGCGAGGGCCGCTACGAAGAAAGCGTTGACCGTCTTGGCGCCTTGATAAAGAACGATCCCAAAAACTACCGCCTGTACATCGACTTGGCCGACAGCTACGTCAAGTTGAACCAAAAGAAAAAGGCGATGGAAACACTTGAGTCATTCCAAAAGTTCGGCATTAGAAGCCAAGCCATCAACGACACTTTGGAACGCCTTAAGAAAAACGCCTAGCGTTGATGGAAAAAGTCGTCCTGTCCGGCCTTTTGCCGGAAGAAATATGCTCGCAGTTGAATTTGTCTCCCGCCTTTAGAGGAAAGCAAATCTTTAAATGGATTTCTATGGGCGTGGAATCCTTTGACCAAATGACAAACCTTCCAAAGGACTTGCGCGCGGCCTTGCAAGAAAAATCCGTCTTGCGCTCCTCTTCCGTCAACCAAGTTTTTAGGGACAAGGATGGAACGGCGAAGCTTCAAATAAAAACTAACGACGGCCTTTTGATTGAAACGGTTTTGCTTACCGACATCGAAGGCCGCAAGACCGCCTGCGTTTCTTGCCAGGCCGGCTGCGCTATGGCTTGCGCCTTTTGCCAGACAGGCCACTTGGGCTTTGCCCGCAATTTGACGGCTGCCGAAATCGTCGAGCAATTTTTGTTTTTGGAAAAAGAGTGCGGAACGCTGGACAACATTGTCTTTATGGGCATGGGGGAACCGATGCTCAACCTTGATGCGATAAGAAAGGCAATCGCCGTTTTGACCCACAAGGACGGCCGCGCTCTTGGAACAAAAAGAATAACCCTTTCCACTTGCGGACTTGTTAAGGGCATTTACGACTTGGCCGACAACGGACCAAAGATTCGCCTTGCCCTAAGCCTTACGACCGCCGACCCCGAATTGCGCGCGGCCCTTATGCCCGTCACAAAAACAAATCCTTTATCCGAAGTTAGAAAGGCGATTGACTACTACGCCAAAAAATCCGGCCGCCGCGTGACCTTGGAGGCGGCTCTTTTGGCTGGCCAAAACACCGGGCTGGACAGCGCCCGCCGCATGATAGAATTTGCGCGCGGCATTGACGTGAACATAAACCTTATTCCTTGGAATCCTATAGAAGCGCTTCCCTTTAAAGAGCCTACGCAAAAAGAGTGCGAGGATTTTGTAAAAGAGTTGGAGGCCGCCGGCCTTAACGTGACCTTGCGCCGCCGGCGTGGAGCCGGAATCAAGGGCGCCTGCGGCCAGCTGGGCAGCGCGAAGTTTTCAAAAGATTAAAGCGTTCGCAAGACCAAAAAGCGTGGAACAGAAATCGTTCGCAAGACCTTAACGCCGGCGGCGCTAGTTGAAGACCGCGCAAACTTCCTTTACCGCGTCCAAAAGAGCCTGCATTCCTTGGCGCGTTGTCTTTGGTCCAAAGCTAAAGCGGACGGACGTTTCCCTTTGCGCCGCCGGAACTCCCATCGCTTCCAAAATCGGCCGCGAGGCTTTTTTTGACGAGCAAGCGCTGCCGGTTGAAACGCAAATGCCTTTTGCGTCCAAGGCGCGGAGCATAACCTGGCCCGGAATCTTTTGAAAGCTTGCTTGAACGACCCAGGGCGAGAAGTTGTCCTGACTAAGAACGCCGCCGCCGGCATTTTCGCCGGAGCCAAGATTGCTGTCCTGACCAAGAACGCCGCGCGCTGCGGGAATTATCTCGCAGCCTTTTATGGAAAGCAAGTCCTTTATAAAAGAGGCCGTCCATTCTTTTTGTTCCTCAAAGCGCGCGGCGCTTTTGGGCTTGCCGCCGTTTTTGGTCTCGGCGCGCGGCGAGGGGATCGCGTGGCGCTCAAGGCATTTGGCAAAGGCGATGGCGCCAAAAAGGTTTTCGGTGCCGCTTCGCGCGCCTCCTTCCTGGCCGCCGCCGCGCAAAAATATTTCTTCCTCTTTTTTTAAGTAAAGAATGCCGATGCCGCGCGGCCCGCAAATTTTGTGGGCGCTAAAAGCGGCCGAGTCAATTCCAGGCTCGCTTAAAAAGTCGATCGGTATTTTTCCAAGGGCCTGGACGCAGTCAACGTGAAAGCGCGGCTTTCGCTTTCCCTTGTATTGTTCCTCAAGCGCGGCGGCGATTTTTTGGATTGGCTGGACCGCTCCGGTTTCGTTGTTCACCGCCATGACGGACACGAACAAAGTCTTTGCGTCCACCGTTTGCAAGACAGCCTCGGGAGTGATAAAGCCGTTTTTGTCGGCGGGAATAAAGCGGGGCTCGATTCCGCATTTTTTTAGTTCGTCGGCCATTTCGCGCAAGGCCGGGTGCTCGATTGAGCTTACGGCGACGTTTCCTTTTTCGGGCCGGTTGAGTATGGCGAGCAGGGGAATGTGGTCGCTTTCGGTTCCGCCGGAAGTGAATATAATTTGTTTGGCCTGGACGCCCAAAACGGCCGCGCAGTCCGAGCGCGCTTTTTCCAACGCGGCGCGAGCCTCTTTTCCTGCCGCATGGACGCTTGAAGGGTTGGCCCAAGCCGCCAAGGATTCCTTTAGCGCGGCCTCCAAAATGTCTTGGTCGGGAATGGCCGTCGCGGCCCAGTCAAAGTAAAGTTCTGGATTCACAGGCATTTTAAGATATCCTTGTCGGAGACTTCCGTTATTACAGTTTCGCAAAGGCCCTTCTGCAAAATAACGCGGATTTTGCTGGAGGAATTCTTTTTGTCGCGCTTCATCGCGCAAAGGATTTTTTTCGCGCCGTCTTTGGGGCAAAAGCATTTTGGGGCGGCGGCTGTTTCCCAGCCAAAGTATTCTAGAAGCTCAAAGACTTTTTCCTTGTATTCGTCTGAGCAAAGGCCAAGCTTTTGGCTAAGGCAAAGCGCGCGGCCTATTCCCCATGCGACGGCGTCTCCGTGCGCGATTTTTCCAAGGCCGGCGCAAGTTTCAAGCGCGTGGCCAAATGTGTGGCCTAAGTTGAGCTGCATTCTGATGTTTTTTTCGGTCATGTCTTTTTGGACCACGCGCGCCTTGGCCTTGGCGCATGCCTGGATCATCTTAAAGACAAAGGCCTTGTCGCGCTTTTTTATTAGCTCGCGCTTTTTTGAAATTTCTGCAAACATTTTTTTGTCGTAGAGAAGCGCGGTCTTAAAGGCCTCGGCAAAGCCCGAGCGGTATTCGCGCTCGTTGAGGCTTTGGACAAAGTCAGGGTAAACGTAAAGGGCGCGCGCGGGGTAGAAGGCCCCGATCATGTTTTTGTAGTCGTCAAAGTCGCAGCCTGTCTTTCCGCCCATAGCCGCGTCCACCATGGCGAGCAAGCTTGTCGGAACAAATTCGCAAACGGCGCCGCGCTTGTAGAGCGAGGCCGCGAAGGCTGTCATGTCGGTAAGAACGCCGCCGCCGATGGCGCAAAAAACGTCTTTTCTGGCAAAGGCACGGTCCAGAGCGGCCTCCACGATTTGGAGGACGGTCTTTATAGTCTTGTGTTTTTCTCCAGCTCTAAGAATTATGAGCGCGTCGTTTTTGGCCTTGCCAAGTCCGTCGTAAACGCCGGGCTTTAAGGCGGCGGCTTTTTGGTCTTGAGCGCTTTTTGCGGCGAACAGGGCCGTAAATTTTTTTAGGCAGGGAAGGGCGGCCACATTTGTGTCAATTACAAAAAGGCGCCTGTCGGACGCTTCCGTGGAAAAGAAAAGCTTTTTTAAGTCGGGCGTTCCCTCAAAAAAGAAAATCTCGCTTTTTGGAGTGGCGATAAATTGTTTTTGGTAATTTATGGTGAACAAGTCATTTTGCATAAAAGAAATTATAACGCGCTTTCGGCGATTTTTCTAGCCCAATTTTAGCTCCCCGTCCTCGATGAAAACTTCCGTCCGGGCCCTTTCTAAATTTTCTATACAGATGTTTTGTTGTCAGTAAAATTCTGCTTGAAAAACTTGTAAAATCCAGCTATAATCAAGACGGATTTTTCTTATGAAACTTTTTGGCGTTGACAAAGTCTTTAAGAATCTTGCGGAATTTCAAACGCGGCATAGAAAAAAGATTCTTGCGATTTTTCTTTTTTTGGACATTTTAGCGCTCTTAGGCCTTGGAAAAATCGTCGTCAGCGCCGATGTCCAGGCCTCGAAACCGAACGAAAAAACTTTAAAGGCGGAAGAAAAGTTTTTTAAAACTTTTCCAAATGAATCCATTTATGTCTTGGTTTCTTCCGCCGACGTTTTCAGTCTGCAAACTTTAAAGGTCATAGACAAACTTGGCCGAAGGCTGGAAACGGAAGTTCCCACCGCCACTTCCGTTTATTCCCTTTTGACAATGACGGTCCCTGTAGGAAGCGAAGACGGAATAGAAATAAAGAATCCCTTTGACGGAAAAATTCCTGACGACCCTAAAAAATTAAAGGAGATAAAAGATTTCTTTTTAAGCCGGGAGTCTTTGGTCAATGTTTTTGTTTCCGCCGATGCTACGGAAACTTGGCTGATTCTTCCCCTTCCCAGAGTGAAAGACGACAGGTCTTTTAGAAACCAAAGAAGTCGCGCCGCGCAAAAGATTATTCAAGAAGTGTCCAAAGAATGCCAGGGCGTTTGCAGTCTTAATCCTGTGGGCTGGGATTATTCCGCCACGGAAGCCAGCGATTACGCGATTCGCGAGGCCTTGACAAGAATTTCAATCGGCTTTGCGGTCATGCTTTTTATGCTGATTTTTTTGCTCCGTTCGTTAAGGGGCGTCGCTTTTTCTCTTTTGGCCGCTTTTTTGGGAATAGCGTCCGTGTTGGGGCTTTCGTCCTATTTGGGGTTTCCCATAAACGCGAACGCCATTTCACTTCCGATTTTGCTGGGAATGGCGCTTTCAATTGGCTATTCCCTTCATGTAATCAATTCCTTCAAACGCCATTTTAGGCGGACTGGAAAAAGAATTGAGTCTGTCATTTTGATGGCGGAGGAAACCGGCTGGTCGCTCTTTTTTACTGTGGCCACCACAGTCGCGTCTTTGATTTCGTTTTTATTTTTTGACATGGAAATTTTGCGCTGGATAGGAGGAATTTCCGCAGGCATTGTTTTTAGCGTTTATTTGCATGTCGCGCTTGTCATTCCAATAGTCATGTCCTTTGGAAAAGACCAAGAGGAAATGGGCGTCGAAAAAGCCAAGGCCGCGACTGGCGTTGACCTTGCCTTTGAGCGCGCGGGGCTTTTTGTCGTCCAAAACAAAATTCCTGTGGCCGTCATTTCCGCCGCGATTATGATTTTCCTAGCTTTTGGCATAAGGCGCATATCGGTCAACATGGACTTGTTCGAGATGCAAGGGCCAAAGGTTCCCCATATCGCGCGCGCCAAGGAATTGCTGCGCCACGAGCTTGGAAGCATTTACAGCTTTGACGTGATGGTTTTGTTTGACAACCCGGACGCTTTTAAAGAGACGGAAAATCTTTTAAGGCTTGAAAAAATGGTTTCGCGGCTGGGAAATCTTAGGCTTGTAAAAAAATCTTCTGGAAAGCCCCGCGTCCTTTCGCCGCTTCCATTGCTAAAAGAAATAAACAGAGTGTTCAACGGCGACAAAGAAGAGTTTTACCGCATAAACACTGACGACGGGGTGGCCGCGCAAGCCCTTGTTTTTTGGTCGAACAGTTTTAGGGAATACTTTGACGTTGACAACGACGACTATGGCGTCGTCAGGCTTCACTTGGAGCTTACCGGCTTTGACTCAAAAAAACTTCTTGCGGATGTGGCAGACATAGAAGAAATTGGAAAAGAAATTTTTCCGGACGCGAATGTTTATTCCATCGGCCGCGTGATTGACTACGCCAGAACAAATGACGTCCTTGTGGAGCTGGAACTAAAGTCATTGATGATTTCGTTTTTAATAATCGCTTTTATGTTGGCGGCAGCCTTTGCCAACGCGACCGCGGGGCTTATAGCGATGATTCCGAACATCGCTCCTATAGTGACTTTGGCCGGAATCATGGGATATTTGGGCCAGCCCCTTGACATACTCACGGTGACGGTAATGCCCATGGTTTTGGGCCTTGCGGTTGACGACACAATCCACTTGACCAACCACATAAAAAAAGATTTTTTGCGGACAGGTTCTTATATGGAAGCCGTAAAGAATTCCTTTGGAAAAATCGCCAAGACTATGTTCATGACAAGCGCCATTCTTTGCGCCATGTTCGCGGTTTATTTGTTCAGCCCGATGCGTTTTTTTACCCATACAGGATTTCTTGCGATTGTGGGAATAAGCTCCGCGCTTTTTGCGGACTACACGCTCACCCCGGCGGTAATTTGCTTGAACAAGCCTTTTGGAAAAGAAGTTGTTCAGGACATTCATAAATAATAAAACCTTAAGGAGGATTTATATGAAAAAAATCACAGTTTTGGGAGCTTTAATGCTATTGCCCATGTTCGCTTTTGCGGAAGGCTTGACAGCCTATGAAATTGCAAGCCGCGCCTACAACCAAGAGAGCGGAAAGACTTCTTTTTACGAAGCCTCGCTTACGATTCAGGCAAAGAGCGGAGGCTCTCGCGTCCGGGAAATTTCCTTGCGCAAAAAGCTGTATGACGGAGTGAAAAAGACGCTCATCACTTTTTCCGCTCCAAAAGAAGTTGCGGGCGTGGCCTATTTGTCGTTTGAATACGACTCTAAAAAAGCCGACGCCAAGGAGTCCGAAAACTGGCTTTATATGCCGGCGATGAAAAAGGTTCGCAGAATCAGCGGAAGCTCCCGCCAAGACGATTTTATGGGTTCTGACTTTACTTATGAAGACATCGGCGACAGAGGCCTGAACAAGGACAATTTTACGCTTATGGGAGAGGAAAAGGTTGATGGCGCGGACTGCTGGAAGTTGGACTGCGTGGCCAAGGATTCAAGCGAAAAAATTCCAAGAAGAATTTTATGGGTCAGAAAGGACAACTACATTCCGCAAAAAGTCCAGTTGTTTGACCAAAGGGGAGAGCTTCAAAGAGAGCTTGTCTGCTCGGACATAAAGCAAGTTGACGGCTTTTGGACTGTCAATAAAATGGTCATGACAAACGTTCAGACGGGACATTTTTCGACCATACAGATGAAGTCCCTGAAACACAACATTGATTTGGCTGACAATCTCTTTACCGTTTCTTCCATCGAGCGAGGAATCAAAAAATAAGGAGAGCCTGATGAAAGCGTTTTTTTTGGCGGCGTTAATTCTGTTGTCGCCGTTTTGTCTTTTTGCCTTTGACACAGATTTTTCGTTCAGCCTTTTGACAGACATGTCAACTCCTTTGCCCTACGCAAAGCGGGCGGGGGAGTTGATTCAGGCGGAAATGAAGGGCGACCTTGAATTGTATCTTTACGCCACAGAAAAAACGACTTTTTTTATGAACGGCCGGGTGGTTTTGGATCCGCTCTCTTCCTTGTCGGACTCTTTTGACTTGGGGGCGGCCGAAAATCATCTAGGCTTTTCGCTAAAAGAGGCTTGGATTGACTATACGTCGGATTATTGGGCTTTTAGACTGGGACGGCAGATAAGCGCTTGGGGAAAGGCGGACCTTCTTACAGTGACAAACGTTCTTTGCCCAAGGAATTATACAAGCTTTAGTTTTTTTGACTTGTCGGACACATACATGGGAATTGACGCGGCCCGCGTTTCTTTTAAATCCGACGTTTACTCGCTGGACTTTTACTGGATTCCAATCGTCCGCGCCAGCGCTTTGCCGATCGCGCAAAAGCATCCCGTACAAAAGGTCCTTGCCGATTCTGACGAGTTTCCCCGTCCTGACTTTAAAAATAACGCGCCTGAGCCTAAGCTTGAAAACTTTGAATACGCTCTAAAGGCCAGCGCCTACTGGAAATACGCCGACGTTTCGTTATACGGTTTTTACGGCTATGACCGTCTTCCGTCTTCGTTTAAACTGGATGCTTTGTATGGCGAGATAAGCATGGACTACAATAGGTCCCTTATGGTTGGCGCTGACGCTTCCATTCCTTTGGGAGGGCTTGTCCTTCGTCTTGAAGGGGCTTTCTTTTATGACTCGGTGATTCCAAAGACAAAAATCAACATTGATTTAAGCGATCGCTCGGCCATTATGTCCTTTCTTAGTTCGGACTATGACTTTGGGTACAAAAAACGCGACAAATTGGTCATGTTGGCGGGCCTCGACTGGATGCCTGGCGGCTGGATTTTGTCGGCGCAGTATTACGGAGACCTTGCCTTTGGAGACATGTCGGAGCTTTCTCGCAGTAACTATGTCCACATGGCCACATTGGCTATTTCAAAAAGCTTCTTTAAGGACACTTTGGCAGTTTCCCTTGCGGGGCTTGTTCAATTTGAAGAATGGAACAATATGTTTGTCTTAAACGCCTCTTACAACGCCACTGACGCGCTTATAGTTTCCGCCTCAGTTTATTGCGTAAATATTTTTTCTGACTTGGGCTATAAGACATTCAATGATTTAAGAAATTGGGGAGGCGCGACTATAAGCGCCAAATATTCATTTTAAGGGAGAATGAAAATGAAACTCTTTGACATCGATTCTTTGTTCAGGCGCGCCGCGGAAGCGCAAATAAAAAGGCGCGGGCCGATTCTTGCTGTTACCGCGATTCTTACGATTTTCTTTTTGGCGGGGCTTTTAAAATTTTCTACGGTTTACGACAAGGTTCTTCTTGGAGCCACGGAAGAGCAAAAGCGGGCGGAAGAAAAATTTAAGAAAGTTTTTTCCACAGATTCCATTATGATTCTTGTCACGGCTGACGATGTTTTTTCGCCGGATGTTTTGAACGAAATAGACGTCATAGGCCGGCGGCTGGAAAAGGAAGTGGCTTATTCCCGGCCTGTCCAGTCGCTTTTGACAATGAGCGTTCCCCTTGGAAAGGAAGACGAAATAGAAATATCAAATCCCTTTGGCGGAAAAATTCCCCAGGGCAAAGAAGAGCTGGCTAGAATAAAAGAATTTTTTTTAAGCCGCAAGTCTTTAGTCAACACTTTTGTTTCTGACGACGCGAAGGAATGCTGGATTATTCTTCCCCTTGAGCAAGTGGAAGACCCCAAAATGGAAAGGGCTGGCGCCGCAAGAAAAATAGTCCAAGAGGAATCTGAAAATTCCAAGGGAATCTGCTCCCTTTATCCTGTGGGCTTTTCCTACATTGACCTTGAGGCCACCGAATACAACGTGCATGAGTCTGTCGTCCGCGTGGCCATAGGCTTTTTGGTGATGCTGGCGTTCTTGATTGTTCTTGTCCGCTCCTTTAGGGGAGTGCTTGTTTCTTTGCTTGCAAGCGTGTTTGGAATTGGAGCGGTTCTTGGAGTTTCTTCTTATATGGGAATCCCCGCCGACGTTGGAAGCATGTCGCTTCCGATTATGCTTGGAATGGCGCTTTCAATCGGCTATTCCCTCCACCTTATCAATTCTTTTAAAAGGCATTTTAGGCTGACAGGAAGAAGGGCGGACTCTGTGGTCGCCGCCGTGGAGGAAACCGGCTGGTCAATTCTGTTTACGGACCTAACTACAGTCGCCTCCCTTGTTTCCTTCCTTTTCTTTGAAATTTCTTCCCTTAGGTGGAGCGCCGGAATCGCGGCCTGCATTGTCGTGGCCGTTTACTTGTATGTGATGGTTTTGATTCCCATTGCCATGAGTTATGGAAAGGACAAGGAGCCGGCCGCCGAACAAAAAGAACTTGGGGGCGCCACCAAGGTTGACCTTGCCTTTGAAAAATACGGCCGGGGGATTTTTAACAAAAGGCTTTTGGCGACTGTTTGCGCCTTCGTGGTGATGGCGGCCATGATTCCCGGCGCCAAAAAGATTTCGATAAATATGGATGTCCTTGCGATGCAAGGCCCCAAGGTTCCGCACATAGCGCGCCTTATGGAAATGTTAAAAACCAAGCTTGGAAGCATTTACAGCTTTGACGTGATGGTTCAGCTTGATCCTAACGACGAAGACGGCTTTAGAAGCGCCGACAATCTTTTAAAGCTTGACGAGCTTATAGACGGAATGAAGGACCTTGACCTTGTGAAAACGGTTGACGGCCGTCCATGCGTTTTGTCCGCTTGCGGAATGTTAAAGGAAATGAACAGAATGTTCAACGGCGACGACCCTGACTTCTATCGCATAGACACGGAAGACGGCGTGGCGGCCCAAAGCCTCACTTTTTACGCGGACAATTTTTCAGATTACTTTGACATAGAGAACGACGACTTTAGCATGACCCGCCTTCATGTGGAACTTACCGGCTACGATTCAAGAACGGTTTTGGACGACGCGGATTCCATCATAAAAAGGGGAAAGGAACTTTTCCCCGGCGCGAAAGTTTACGCAATCGGCTCCATTTTGGACACGGCCCGCTCCGACTTGACTCTCATAAACATAGAACTTAAGTCAATTTTCTTCTCGCTGGCAATCATCGCCGTGATGATGATTATGGCCTTCGCGTCCGTTAAGACAGGCCTTATCGCCATGATTCCCAACGTGTTCCCCGTTCTTGTCCTTGCGGGCTTGATGGGTTACGGCGGAATAAACCTTGACCTTCTTACGGTAATTGTAATGCCCTTGATTTTGGGCCTTGCGGTGGACGACACGATTCACTTGATAAACCACATAAAGAACGAATTTGCCCAAACAGGAAGTTACGCCAAGGCCACGGAGAACGCCTTCCGCGAAATAGGAAAGACTATGTTCATGACCACCATAATCTTGTGCGCCATGTTCGCGGTCTACTTGTTCTGTCCGATGAGGTTCTTTGTAACGACCGGCTTCCTTGCGATTGTGGGAATAAGCTCCGCGCTTGTGGCCGACTACACAATCACGCCTGCGGTGATTTGCTTGACCAAGCCTTTTGGAAAGGAAAAAGCCGAAGCCGGCAAGGATTAAGCGTGGAAGATCTTAGTAGCTCTTAGATTCAAGGGCTTCCAGCTTTTGAAGTTCCTCGTTGACCCGCTCCAGCTCGCGGTTAAGGATTTTTTTATAGTCCAGCTCCGAGCTTGAGATGCGGGCGTTTTCGTCTTCCCAGAAAGGCAGGTCGGCGAGATGCAAAAAGCGGAATTTTGTTTCGCTGGCTTTTTCAGACCAAAGCTTGGCTTCCCGCCAATAATAAAGGCCTGCCTCGTAGCAGCTTTTGGCCTTTTTTAGGTTGGCCAAATATTCGTCTTTCCAAGGAGCGTCGTAAAAGCAAATCGCCCTTTTGTCGTAAACGCGGGCCAGGCGCATGTGCTGCTCAATCAGTTTTAGGTTCAAGTGCATTTGGAAAAGGTTCCGGTATTTTTCCCATTCGTCCTTAGTCTGAATTTTCGCCCTGGCGTAAAGGGGGTTGGCGAAGTCGGCGCGGACGGCCTGCTCCAGCCAGTAAATGTTTTCCATGCAGTCGTCGGGATACTGCTGGTAGTGGACGTGGTAAAGCTTGTAAAAGTCCTCTTTGTACTTGCACATGTAAGAAAAGGCCGGCAGGCAAAAAAAAGCCGCCGCGCCGAGCGCGAGAGCGAGGACAAAAATTTTTTTCGCGAACTTTTTCACGAATTTATTATCGGAAGAATTTCTTTCCAGATTAAATCTGAAATTTTTTCTTTGGGAAGGGTGGCGTCAAGCTCTACGATTCTCATGCCGCTGTTTTCTAGTTTTTTGTATTGGTTGATTATCGCGCGGTAGCGGGAAGCCGTGTCGCTAAGGAACTTTTCGTTTTCGTATATCTCCTTGGCCTCTCCGCGCTTTTCGACGCGTTCAAGGGATTTTTGCGCCGAAATGTCAAAGAAAAACAAAAGTTGGGGCAGAGGAAAGGGGCTGTTGAGCGTTTTGGGCAAGTCCTCGCCGCAAGTCACGCCCTGGTAGGCCAGGTTTGAAAAGAGGTATCTGTCCGATACAACTGTCAAGCCGTTTTTAGTTTGGTCAACAATTCCGCCTTGTCCCCAAAGGTGTTCCGCCCTGTCCGCGGCAAAGAGGTAGGCCGCCGTTTGCGGGGCGACTTTTTCCTTTCCGGCCAAAATCTGGCGCAAGAATTTTCCGGTCGGCCTTTCGGTCGGCTCGGCGGTGAAGGCGATTTTTTTGTCTGAGTCCCGTTCCGCCAAAAGCCGCATTTGGGTTGAAGTGCCCGCTCCGTCTATTCCTTCAAAAACTACAAAATTGTTAAGTATCATAGTAGAAAACCTCAAAATTTTGGCCAAAAGAGCCGATAATATATAAGGTATACCATAATGCAAAATTTTGCAATGTCACGCCGTATTATTTGGCGCGCAGGGGGCTTCGTGTCTAGATGAAGTTCAAGCAGCGTTACATAAAAATCGGCGTTTGCGTATTGTTTTTCCTTTCTCTTCTTGTGGCCGTAAACAGGCTCTTGCAGCCTCTTTATGTCCGGATAGGAACGCAAATCCAAAAAACAGTTGACTCTTATCGAACAAGCCTCAAGGAAAACGCCGGCCTTTTGATTTCGTACAAATCTTTGTCCCCGTCAATATTGTCCGGCGTCAGCGTCAACGGAATTTCCGTCGTCGACTCCAAAAGCGGCTTGGAAGTGGCTTCTGTCGGCCGCCTTTATTTGGACTACTCTTTGCGCGACATTTTGAACGGCCGGCCGGATTCCTTCATCGAAGGGCTTTTGCTGCGCGACGTTGAGATAAAAATTCTTTCGGGGGAAAACGATTTTTGGCTTTCGCAAATTCTTGAAAAAAGAAAAGCCAGCCAAAGCGCCGGCTTGGAGCAAAAGCTCTACAGCGAGCGCTTTAAGGAATTGCTTGAGAAGATGAACCTTCAGAACGCCAGAATAAATCTTGGCTCTGACCTTCGCGTTTACCGTTTGCGCTTTGTCTTTAAGTCGGGCGCGCAAACTTTTGAGGCGGCAGTGTCAAAGGCACAGGTTGGAGCGCGCGGACAAAACAAGATTGACGCGAATTTTTCGGGAGCGTTTGACTTTTTTTCTGGCGAAGAAAAATTTTCAGGCGCGCTTGATTTTTCCGCATTGATACCGCGCGGCGTTGAGGGAAGCTCCGCCGTCTTGCGCTTTTCGAACCTTTCCGCGCTTAATTACCGCGCGCGCTTCATAGGCTTTTTGGCTGAATACAGGGCGCAAAAACTAAGCTTTAAAATGCTTCCAAGCGCGCGAAACATTTACGCGGAAGCCAGCGTTGACTTTAACAGCGCGGATTGCGAAGCCAAGCTTTTTGCCGACGGATTCAACATGTCGAACTTTCTCCAAACCAGCAACAGCGACAAAATCACCAAGGGCTTGTTCGAGATGAATTTTTCTTTGAACGCGTCGGCAAAATACAATTACAGGAGCGGCGACTTTGGATACGCGTCAAGCGGCGACATTTTTGTTCCGGGCATCGTAATTCCGTCCAGCGCCTTTCAAAGCGACACAATCGTTTCTTATTCGCTTTCAGGCGACGAAAAGAAAATTTCAATTCCGTATTTCAAGACGTCGGGCGAGCGCTACAACATAAGCTTTGAAGGCGCCTTTGACTTTGTGGCCAAGCGGCCTAGCGGAACTTTTGGAGTGGAGTCTTTTACGCTTCCAAACGGCGGCGTGATTTCGACTGAGGTTTTCATTGAAGACTACAAGAACGGCTTTATGTGCTTCGCGCCGCAAATCTTCTTTGGCGAAAACGTTTTTACCGCCGCGCAGTTCACGATGCTTAGCGCCGAAGATTCGTGGAACTGGACTTTTGAAGTCTCTGACTATTCGCATAGCGACGAGCCTGGCGTAGTCTCTGTTTTTGGAAGCTACTCTCCTGAAAGCAAGGCAGCCCAAGCGTCGCTTTCGTTTGGCGGAATCTATTTGGACAGCATCGTAAAGACTTCGGCTTTCTTTGCGGAGGAAAGCATGAAGCCGCTTTTGATGGCCGCTTCCGACGCGGTAAAGTCTTATGTTTTCTCATGCGACACATTCGCTTCCGGAGTAGGCAAGGAATTTTCGTTCAGTGTTCCTTACGCGATTTTGGCCAACACCAGCCGCGACGACCAAATGCTGATTCTTGAGGCGGACGGAAACGAGCAGACATTCCAATTGTCGCGCCTTGAATTTATTTTTGGCGGCCAAAAGCTTTTGATGGACGGCCTTGTCGAAAAGCTTGAAGGCTCGTCGAACCGTTTGTTGAACGGCCGCTTGGAGTTGAACGGCATTCCGTACACTTTCTCTGGCTTGGCCAACAAGGGCTGGATAGAAATCAATTCGGAATACGGAATGCGCTTTACGCTAAGGACCGACACAAGCGGCCAAGTGGCCAAGCTTGACGGCTCGTTTGAAGCGACAGGATTTCCTGTAAAGATAAACAACAACACATTCTCGTTCACCACCGACTCAAGTTTTTCATACTCAATCGACAAGGGCCTTAGAGCGTTGATTCCGTATTTTGACGGCCGCTTGCTGGAGGGAACCAGTTCGCTTGAGCCCGTCGTTACGTTTGCGGCCGACATTGACCAAGGCGGCGCGTATTTTGACAGCGTTACCTATTCCGACAGGGTTTCGACACTGAACGGAAGCGGCTCGTTTATCTACCGCTTTGACGGAAATCTTTTTGAAAGCGCCGATTTTAGCTTTGATTTGTCCAATTCGCTAAGCGAAGAGAAAATATCGCTTGAAGGGAACGTTGTCAACTCGCTAAAGACTCCGCTTACTGTCGGCTCGCTTTTCTCAGGAGCCTTCTTGAAGAATCTTTTGATAACGACCGGGCTTAAGATTGTGTCGCTAAGGTCGGAGCGCTTTTTCGCCGGATCACAGGAAACTGACACCGTCAACGCCAACATTGTCGCGCAGGGAATGGCTGAAAATCCCTTTGTGTCAATCGACATACCAAGCGCCGTCATGACAATTCAAGGAAAGCCTTTAAGCTTGTCCGCCCAGGCGATTGTGGAAGACAGAGTGTTCTCGATTCAACAGGCGGTGGCCGACTGGGGCGACAGCAGGTTCACAAAAATCTTGGCGACATTTGACCAAAAAACTTGGGACGGCGAGTTGACGTTTGACTTGAAGACCGATTTGTTTGGCAGCCCTGTTTCCGCCAACGCAAGGGCGAAAATTCAGGCTTTAAGCGAAGTGGGCGATGAAGGCCCCGATTCCTTTAACATTGAATTTGACGCTGTGGAAAAAAAGCTGGACAAGAAGAGAAGCAAAAGCTATCACTTGGGCTTGATGAAAATTCAAAAGCAAATGATTGTTTCTTCCAGCGCCAACATAGGGCTAAGCGGAACTATAAGCGATTTTAGGGACTTGGATTTGGAAATAAAGAATTCGATTCCGTTCAACATGAAAATACAGGGAAGCGTCGCAAAAGACGATTTGAACGTTTCCGTGTCCGACATTCAGATAAACGGCCGCGAGCTTGTGGAGTCGCTTGGCGTTGAAGTCGCGAAAATCTACAAGGGAATCGCGACAGGCGGCTTTGTGTTGACAGGCTCGCTTATGGATCCAAAATTTTATGGACAGATTGACATTCCCGACGCTGAATTCAATTTTCCGAATTTCTTTAAGAAACGCGCCTACTCGCGATTGATTTCAATGACGCTTGACGGCTCTCAATTCTACACAGAGCCTACCCGTTGCGATTTGCAGAACCAGCCGCTTGACGTTACGGTCAGCATTCAAATGGACCGCTTTGCGTTGGAAAGCCTTGAGGTGAGGGTTCAAACGATAGGGAACGATTATGTTCCGCTGAACTTGAACCTTTCCGAAATGCACATAAAGGGCGACTTCCTTGCGGATTTGTCAATCGTTTTGGAAAACGACACGCTGGGCGTTTCGGGCGAGCTTACGGCCAAAAACGCCAACGCGGAATTTGGCGCGACAAGGTTGAACGAAATTATTTCAGGATTCGCGCCCGCGGACGACAATGACGACGACGACGGCCTTCCGGTTGACGTTGACTTGAGAATTAGGTCGGCGCAGCGCGTTCAGATTTCCTACTCAACCTTCTTGCGCGCCGTCGTCGTTCCCGGAACCGAAATCGACGTTTCATACTCAAGCGACGACAAGCGGCTGCTTTTGGACGGCGACGTTCCGATTAGAAGCGGCGAAATCGTGTTCATGAATTCCAGCTTCTACATCAAGGAAGGTGAAATACACTTTAAGAACACCGACGAAAGCTTTGACCCCAGCGTCTCGGTTTTGGCGGAATGCAAGACGCGCGACGAAAACAGCGAGCCTGTGACTATAACCCTGCAAGTGGACAAGCAGCGCCTTAGCCAGCTGAAGCCGCGCTTAAGCTCAAGCCCGGCGAGGTCGGAGCGCGAAATAATGGAAATTTTGGGCGGCCTAATAACGTCAAATTCCAACAACGCGGCGTATTTGGCGCTGGCGACAGGCGATTACGCCCTTCAATCAGTTTTGATAAGAAGATTGGAAAACGCATTGCGTGATTTCTTTAAATTTGATATATTCTCTGTAAGGACAATGGTAGTCCAAAACGCCGTTAAGCAGAGCGTAAACCGAAATTCTTCCGGCTCGGACAATTTAGCCGGTAACTATTTGGACGGTACAACTGTTTATATTGGTAAATACTTTGGCGAAGCGTTATTTGCGGACGCGATGTTAAGGCTGAACTACGATAAAAACCGCATTGGAAACGGCTATACGTATGACGGCATTTCATTTAGGCCTGAATTGGGATTTGAATTGGCATCTCCTTTCGCTAAGATTAGGTGGAGCGTGTCGCCCGATTTGGAAAGCATTCTTAACATGAAAATTGTTGAGAACACCGCGCTAACTTTGTCATGGAAATTTAGTTTTTAAAAAAAATTGGAGTATTGATTATGCGCTCGCAGTTAAAAAAAATTGTTGTTCTTCTATTTATATTCTGCGCCTTTTCGTCTTTTTCCTTTTCCCAAGAGGCTGACGATTGGTATGTGGACAAGACAATCACTAAAATAACTTTCAAGGGCTTAAAAAGCGTAAGGCAGTCTGACCTTTCGGGTATGACGTCCAGCTACATCGGACAAAAATTCAACGACTGCTTTTATGACTTGCTCAACCGCTTGGAGGCCTTGAACTATTTTGACGACATTGTTCCTGGCGCGACCCATGACTCCGGGGACGGCGTTATTCTTGTGTTGACTGTTGTGGAAAAGCCTGTCGTCTCGTCCATAAAATTCAGGGGGAACAAAAAGGTAAGGAATCCTCCGTTAAAGGACGCCATGTCTCTTAAGGTTGGAAACGTTTATTCTGAGTCCGAGGCTTTGATGGACGAGCGCGCCATCAGGGACGTCTACCTTGAAAAAGGCTTTTCTTCCGCGCGCGTTTCTCACTTTTATGAAGAGACTCCGTCCGGCATCGCGGTCACTTTTGTGATCAACGAGGGAAATTCAATTTCCCTTGTCGGAGTGAACTTTGAGGGCAACAGCGCCTTCTCTTCAAAAAAACTAAAGAAGCAGACAAAGCTAAAAAAAGCGGGCGTTTTCTCTAAAGGCGCCTTCCAAGAAAGCCAGCTGGAAGTTGACCGCCAGTTGATTTCAAAGTATTACATGGACCGCGGCTACTTGGACTTTCATATCGTTGACGTCACTCGCGACATCACCCACAACGACAAAAAAGACCGCGACGAAATGGTCATCACTTATTACTTGTATGAAGGCGCCGTTTACACTTTTGACGGCTTGACTTTTTATGGAAACAAGGTCTTTTCCACCGAGCGCTTGAATTCCCTTGTTACGATAAAAAAGGGAGACATATTCAACCAAACTAAATTTCAGGAATCGGTTGCCGGCGTAAGCGACCTTTACTATGAAAACGGCTACACCGAGAACTCCTTCCAGCCTTTGGAAAACCGCGACAGCGCCGAACGCAAGGTGTCATATGTCCTTAACATCACCGAGCGCGACAGAAGCCATGTGGAGAAAATTATCGTCAGAGGAAACGAAAAGACAAAGGATTATGTAATCACGAGGGAAGTTCCGATTGACACCGGCGACGTCTTCTCAAAGGCAAAAATCGCCAGCGGACTTCGCAACTTGATGAACTTGCAGTATTTCTCAAATGTCGTTCCCACTGTGGAACCTGGAAGCGACGCCAACTTGGTTGACTTGATTTTCACGGTGGAAGAGCAGCACACAAACTCAGTTGAATTTGGCGTCACCTTTACCGGCGTTACAAACCCCGAAGACTTGCCGTTTTCGATTTTCGCAAAGTGGTCCAACTCAAACCTCTTTGGTTTGGGAAAGACTGTTTCTGTAAGCACGACGTTGGCCACAACCGAGCAATCGGTGTCGCTTGGCTATTCCCAGCGCTGGCTTTGGGACCTTCCGATTGAATGGAGCGAAAGCCTTTCGTTCTCGCACGCCAAAGCGAAAGTCTTGCGCATGTATTGGACCAATTCCGGCATTATCGACAAGAAGAATTATTACATGGAATACGAGCGCTGGCAATTGGACTTTGACCACTCATTGGCCTACCGTTGGATGCCAAAATGGGCCATCCTTACTTTGGCGGGCGGTTTGACCAACGCGCTCAGCAACTACATTTACGACGACAGCCTTTACACGCCGCTTGACATTGGAATCAGCCGCTTCGCCAACAACTGGGGCTTTTCAAATTCAATTTGGGCAAAATGGTCTATGGACGGCCGCGACATCAACTACGACCCTTCAAAGGGTTGGTTCTTCAGCCAGCGCCTTGCCTGGTACGGCTTGCTCCCCATCGAGACGGACTTTTACTTAAGGAGCGACACAAAGCTTGAAGGCTACGCCACTTTGGTGGACATTCCCGTAAGCGAAAAGTGGAACTTTAAGTTGGTTTTCGCGGCTTTGACGACGGTGTCGTTCCAAGCTCCGGCGCCCGGCTCGGCTGTAAGCGAGACCAGAAAGCTTTACATTGACGGAATGTTCAACGGCCGCGGTTGGTCGAATATTTACAACACGGTCAAGGGCAAGGCCATGTTCAGCCAAAACTTGGAGCTTCGCTTTCCTGTCGTTCCAAGAATGCTCGCCATCGACGGCTTCTTTGACGCCGCGCTCATCCAAAAGGATTTGGGCTCGATGCTCACGGCCGCCAGCTTGAATGACTTTTACTTTAGCTTTGGGCCTGACATAAGAATTTTGATGCCGCAGTTCCCGCTTAGAATTTTGCTGGCCAACTGCTTCACCATCAGGGACGGCGTGTTCAAGTGGGGCGACACTTGGAAGTTTGTCCTTTCGTTCAACCTTGTCAACAAGTGATTTTTTTGATATAATTGGCGGCAAAATTAAAAACAGATTTGCCGCGCGCATTTAGGAGTTTCAAATGAAAAAGACTATAGCATTCGCACTTTCCATTTTTGCGGCCGGAGCCTTGTTCGCCCAGCAGCATATCACAAATTTCGGCGTGGTTGACACTACAAAGGTTTACGAGCAATTCTTTAGAAATTCTTCCGCGGTTAAATCATACGAAGAAAAACGCGCCGCGTTTCAGGAAGAGATAAGCCGCCGCGCGGACGAAATCCGCGACTTGCAGACAAAGCTGCAGGAAGCGCAGGACTTGGGAATGGACGCCGACGTAAAGCGCTACCAAGACTCCATCAAGATAAAGTCTTCAAGCCTTAAGACTTACACTCAGCAAAAAAACACTGAGCTTAACAACATAAAGAACAACCTTTCCAACAACAACGAGTTCTACAAAAACCTCAACCGCACCATAAAAAAAGTGGCCGAAAACGAAGGCCTGTCGATGGTCATCAACTTGCAGCAAAGCAACTCGATTTTGTGGTACAGCCCCGCCGTTGACATCACTGACAAAGTGATTGAGTCTTTGGAACAGCAGTAATGGCCGAAATGACTCCTTTAATGGAGCAATACAACAAGTTAAAAAACGAGCATAAAGACGAAATACTTTTGTTTCGCCTCGGAGATTTTTATGAAATGTTCGACAGCGACGCAAAAGAAGTTTCGCGCCTTATAAACCTTACCCTTACGCATAGGGGCGACGCGCCAATGTGCGGCATTCCCTATCACGCCGCCAAAGTCTACATAGCGCGTCTTTTGCGCCTTGGAAAAAAGCTTGCCATCGCCGAGCAGATTGGCGAGATTAGTCCTGGCGGCGGCTTGACCGAACGCAAGGTTGTTGAGGTAATCACTCCTGGAACTGTCGTTGACGACGACTACCTAGACCGGGGCAGCAACAACTTTTTGGCGGCGCTCTCGGTTAGCAAGGGAAGGGCGGGCTTTGCCTTTGTCGACGTAAGCACGTCGGAATTTTTGGCGACCTCTTGGCCCGCCTCGAAGATGGCCGAAAATTTTTCAAAGGAATTGGACCGCGCCAGCCCTAAGGAGCTCTTGCTTCCCCAGTCCTTGCGGGACAACAATGACATTAAGATAGCTCTTGGAACGGCGCAAAACATTTTGGTGTCGTATTATCCGGACTGGCATTTTTCCTGCGAAAGCTCTTTTTCAAGGTTGACGCGGCAGTTCAAGACAAAGAATTTGTCTTCTTTTTCGCTTGACGAAAACAGCGCCGAAGTCGCTCCCGCGGGCTTTTTGCTGGACTACCTTGACAAGACAACAAACGCCGAGCTTTCGCACATAGCGGGAATTAAGGTCTACCATGACACAGACTATGTCTTGATGGACGACTCCTCAAGGCGCAATTTGGAAATTCTGCAAAACATGCGCGACGGCTCTTCAAAGTGCACGCTGCTTGAATGCGTGAATTACACCTTGACTGCGATGGGAAACCGCGCCGTCCGCCAGTGGCTTTCGTTTCCGTTGGTGGACATAAAGAAAATCGCCGCGCGGCAAAACCATGTCAAAATGTTTTTTGACGACGAAGGCCTTTTGGCTTTTTGCCGCGACCGCCTTTCGCAAATTCTTGACATAGAGCGCTTGGCCGGCCGTGTCGCCATGCAAAAGGCGCACGCAAAGGATTTGGTCGCGCTTGCCGAAAGCCTAAAGTCTTGGCTTGAAATTCAAGCGGCCTTGACTCCGCATGATTTTGGGCTTTTTGACGAGGACGGCGCCCGCTTTATAATCGATTTGATTGGACGGGCGATTTGCGACGATCCTGCAACTTCGCTTACGGAAGGAAGGATAATCCGGGCGGGCTATTCAAAGGAACTGGATCATTTTAAGGAAGTTCACGACAACTTCAATAAAATTTTGGACGAATATTTGGCCCAGGAAATCCAGCAGACGGGAATCCAAAACTTAAAGATAAAGCACAACGCGCTCGCCGGCTATTTTATAGAAGTTACCCGCGGAAAAGTTGACAAAGTTCCAAGCCATTTTATCATAAGGCGCGCCCTTACAAACGCCGACCGCTACACCACAGAAAGGCTGCAGGAATTGGAGCGCGAGTTGAACGGAGCCAGCGCGAGCATAATGGAAACGGAAAAAGCCTTGTTTCTTGAAACGCGGTCAAAGATTGAGCCATATGTCTCTTATTTGATGAATGTCGCTCGTTCGATTGCCTACATAGACGTTTCGGCCTCCTTTGCGCATGCGGCAAAGCTTGGCCGTTGGGTTATGCCGGTGATTGACGGAAGCTTGGACTTTGAAATAAAGGCTGGCCGCCATCCTGTCGTTGAGTCGCGCTTGCCGTCCGGAGAATTTGTTCCAAACGACATAGAAATCGTCGCTAAAGGACGTCCTTCATTTTTGCTGATTACAGGCCCCAACATGGCCGGCAAGTCCACGTATTTGCGGCAAAGCGCCTTGATAGCCTTGCTCGCGCAGACAGGAAGCTTTGTTCCGGCAAGCGCCGCCAAAATTGGTTTTGTAGACAAAATATTTTGCCGCGTTGGAGCCAGCGACAATCTCGCGCGCGGCGAGTCGACGTTTTTGGTTGAGATGTCCGAAACCGCCCGAATCTTGCGCGGAGCCAGCGAGCGAAGCCTTGTGATTATGGACGAAGTCGGACGCGGCACTTCGACCGAAGACGGGCTTTCAATCGCTTGGGCTGTAAGCGAGCATTTGTTGAACAACATTGGCTGCCGCGCGCTTTTCGCCACCCACTATCATGAGCTTACCCGCATGGAACATTCTTCGATGCGCCTCCTTTGCATGGATGTAAAGGAAACCGACGGCTCGGTTGTTTTTATGCGAAAGATAAAGGAAGGCGCGAGCGAAAACTCCTACGGCATTCACGTCGCGCGGCTGGCTGGCATTCCGCAAAGCGTCATTGACCGAGCCAGCCAAATATTAAGGCGCTTGCAGGCTTTGGCTTCGGAAAAGCCTCTTTTGTCTGAAAACGTTCCAGCGCCGCAAGAGATGGAGCAAGCGCTTGGGCAAAGCGCGGCCACCGCGCCGGGCCTTTTTAGCGACGAGGAAATTGTTCTTGACGAGATATTAAGCGCCGACGTTGACAACCTTACGCCGATGTCCGCTCTCCAATTGATTAGCCGCTGGAAAAAGTCATTGAGCGGCCGCTAGCTTGGTTGCAAACATTATGTGAGTTTTCGCGAAGCGGAAACTCATTGAGCGGACAAAAAAAGTCGGCTGTTCGCGCGAGCCTGGCCGCAAGCGCGATTGCCCGCTCGCGTAAGCGAGCAAGTAGATAACTTCTTTGCGCAAAACGGCAACGCCGTAATGTTGCCGCTTATGCGGCTAACAAGTGTTTTTAGTTTTTCCTTTAATTTTGTTGCCGCTGCTCTGCCTCGCTAGCCCTAAAGTATTGGGGGCCGTCGTAGTCGGCGAGCGGCGAAAGGCCTTTGGAAATTTTTTCTTCCGCCAGCGCGAACAAGCTTTCAACGCTAACCAAGCGGCCGCGGGAGACCGTTGTTTTTTTATCGGCGAACATCCCGTTTTCTTTGCAAGAGGCCGCAAAGGTTTTTGCCTCAAGGCCGCAGACAAGGATTTTGTCCGCCGCCGCTTTTTGGGCGTCAGAAAGATTCCCGTCCGCGCAAAGGCCGTCCAAAGCCTCTTGGATTTTTTCTTCCAGGACGCGCAAGTCCCAGTCGTCGCAGGGAATGATTTCCCTTCCGTTAAAAAAAGCCTTTGCGTAAAATTTTTCTTTATGCGCGTCGATTATCGGAAGAACGATTCCGTCAAAGTCAAGGTAGGGCCATGCCTGCGCGTCCAAACTGTTTATCGCGTAAAGGGGAATGTCCGCGCCGCCCTTCAAGCCGCCAAAAAGCTCGATGGCTTTTAGCGCGGCAAAGCCCAAGCGAAGGCCTGTGAATGAGCCAGGCCCTTCCGCAAGAACCGTGTAGTCCAAGTCTTTTGGCTCAAGCTCCACTTGCTTTAGAATGTAGTCTATCGCAGGCAAAAGCTTTTCGCTCTGCCTCATGCCGATGTCAAGCGTAAGGCTTGCTAAATAGTCGTCGTTTTTTGCCGCGATTTGTATGCAAGAAATTGATGTGTCAAGCGCCAGCGCTTTCATTTTTCCTCCCCAAAATTCTCATAGGGCCAGTTTTCAATTTGGATGTCGCGGGCGTTTTGGTCGCTTTCGCAGACGCCAAGCCTTACGATTATCGCCTTTTTGGGAAGCTCTTCCATGATTTTTTCGCTCCATTCAATCAAGCAAACTCCGTCGCCGTAAATCATGTCTTCCGCTCCCAAATTGGCAAAGTCGTCCGCGCCTTGCAAGCGGTATACGTCAAAGTGATAAAGGGGAATCCTTCCTTCGTATTCCGAAATCAAGCAGAATGTGGGGCTTGTGATTGTGTCCTTTACGCCCAAAGAAAGCGCGATTCCTTTTGTTATTGTTGTCTTTCCGGCCGCCAAGGGGCCTTGAAGCGCCACGACGTCTCCTTTTTTTAGGAAAGAGCCCAAGCGCTTTCCCAGCTCCAAGGTTTCGTCCGCGTTATTCGTGTGGAATGTCATATGGGCAGGGTTCCAGCGTTGTCGTTTTCGTTTATGTATTCCTTAAGCGCTTTTACAATCGGAAGAGCCGGATAGTTGGGCTGGGACAGCAATTCGACGTCTATGATTTTGTCGCCAAGTGGTCCAGTCTCTATGCTGAATTCGATGTTAGAGTCAACGATTTCTGTAGGCAATTTCAAATTGGCTGTTGCCCTGTAGCGCCTTATGTAATAAATCGCTCCTGGCTCCCGCACAACGTTTTTAAGCGCAAGTACTGTCATATTCTCCGTTTATGTCCAAACATTATAGCGCGTTTTCACTTAAAAATCAAGCCTTTAGTAATTGTAGACAAAGGCGAAAATTTCGTTCCTGTCTTTGTCCTCGATTTCAATAAAGGAAATGTGAAGCGAAAAGATGTTTGTCTCGTTGTTCTTTTGGGCGCTGACAATCAATCCGTACGCTTCAAATTCGCCCCTTTCAGGAAGGGTGATTTTTACCCACAATTTTTGGTCGCGCTTTATCGGCAAATTTGTCTTTATCATGCAGCCGCCGGCGCTGACGTCGGCCAAAGTTCCTTCGTACTTGTTTTCTTTTGGGCTGTATGTGACTTCGCCCCTCTTTCCTGTCTTTTCTTCCACCGCGCTAAAGAGGCACTTGTTTCCGACATTCGCCCTTCTAAATTGGCGGCGGTTTTGCATGCTGACCGCGTTGGAATGGTTTATAACCATTTCCGAAATTCCGCCTGCGCCGTGCTGAAAGCGTATGACCCTTGACGACAGGACATACAAGACGCTTTGCTTTGTCATGTATGTCATAACGATTTTGTCCAAGGGCTTTGGGCAGAATTCCGTTCCCTCCAAATTTTGGGGGACTTCAAGGCTTATGCTGTCATGGTCGTTCTTAAGGACCTTGAACGAATAAAAGCGGCCGCCGCTTGCTGGCAGCGTCAGGGTTTCGCCTTCGGGAATGTTGTGGCTTGACGGAATGCTGCGCTTCATGCGCTCGATTCTTTCCAAGCGGCTCTTAAGCTTGAAAACCTCATGGATTTCGGATTCGGCGCCCTTTTGCTTTAGCCTGCTGACTTCCTGCCGCAAAAGCCCGTCCAAATACTCGGCGTCGCTCCAAAAATAGTAAATGTTCTTTGCCTTGTATCTTATGCAAATGTTAAAAAGCAGCAGGGCCTCTTGGCGGGTCAATGAAATTTTTTTTGACAAGGCTTGAATGTCTTTTAGCGTAGTGGGCCTGTTTTTTTGCGCCTCGATGTATTCGGGCGACTCCTTTCTTTTTTGAAGTATTTTCCAAAGAAGCCAAAGGAGGAACAAAATTCCTATTCCAATCAAGGCGCCTGCCATGACTGTGTAGGGGAGAGCTGTCTGTCTTGCCGCTAAGGGCGATCCTGTCGCTGTGTCCATGAAGGCTCCTTATATGTTCTTCACCGCGTCCGCCAAGGCCGTTAGGCGGGGGCTTATTTCATATTCGGCCAAGTCGCCGAGCGTGACTGTGTCGCCGCTTGAAAGCGCGCCGTTCAAGTCGTTGAAGACCGGCATAAAGTCTTCAAAGAAGGCGCTTAAATTCTTTCCGTCTATTTTTATCGCCGCGAACCTTTCGGGGAACAAAGTTGAAAGCGCGATGATGTGGCAAAAGTTGTCGACCACGTCGGCGAGGCGCGCGATGGACGCCCTAGCCTTGGAGTCGCCCCCGCTTTGCAGCTGCGCGGGAATCTGCGTCAAAAGCTCCACCGTGTCCTTGATGTCCGCGGAAGCATTTTTAAATGCGTCGGCGACTGCGTCTTCGGAAACGACCGTAAGGTCGATGCGCTTGGCGCTTTCTATCGGCTGCTCGGCGGCCTTGTCAAAGTCCTGGGCGTCGATTTGCTTTCCGTCGATTTTTATTCCGACTGTCGCGCATTTGTTTTGTGACGCGGTTTGCTCAAATGAGCGCAAGACGTCGCCTACTGTCTTTTCGTCTTCCAATGTTATGTCAAGCTTTTGTTCGTTCAAATAAATTTCCATTTTTCATTCCCCTTTAGTTGTTGTTTCGCTGGTTTTGCCTTGTGAAGTTTGTGATGCCCTCTTGCTGGCGCTCCAGCGAATTAAGGGTTCCTTCCATTTGCCCATATTTGGCGCGAAGTTCGGCTTCCTTGTCGTCAAGCTGCCGCTCAAGCTTTGTTATCTTTTTTTGCGTGGAGTCTATTTGCCTGTTGAGGATGCTGTCCTTGTTGGCCAGAATTCCCCCTGTCTGAACGTAGCTTGTAAGCTGCTTGTCCATAAGATAGCCGATTCCTGAGTCAACGATTAAGTCGCCGTCAGAATCGTAGCCAAAGATTTTCTTGATGTCGTCAAGGTTGTTCTTTAAATTTTCGTCCAGCTTTTTTTCGTCAATCTCAAGATAGCCGCGCATCTTTCCGGGATTGTAGCCCGAATAGTTTGTGGCGTTTGTCGAGATTCCGATTTGGTTAAGCATCGTGATTTCGGCGTCTTCCGAAAATTTATACTGGGTCGAAATGATTCTTTGCATCGAGCCCTTGGCGCTGGACAAGCTGAAGTCGTTGAAGAAAAGGCCCAGCTTTTTTTGGTAGCCTTCCTTTTCGTCGTTAGTAAGGTAGTCCAGCTCCTGGATTATTTCCGGCTTGTTTTGGCTTAAGATGTTTATCTCGGCGACAATCTGGTTGTATTTTCCGACAAACTGAATCAAGGCGTCCTTCGCGCTTTCGGTGTCGGGCTTTATTGAAATCGTCGCGGTCTTTTCCGTTTTTTCGGCGACGTGCAAGGTGACGCCCGGAACCACGTCGTCAATGTCGTTTTGCGGCCTGGTGATTGTGATTCCCTCGTATTTTATGACGGCGTCGCCGGCTTCGCTTATCGCGTGGACGGCTTCGTAGCCCAAGTCCTTCTTTGCGTCAAAGGCTGTCATCGCGCTAAGTTCAAGCTCAACGCCAGTATTGCGGTTTCTTATTGAAAGCGCGGCGATTCCCGGAAACTGCTTTAAGTCAAGGCCGATTTTGGCTTCCTGGCCTTTGCCGCTTTCCGAATCGAATTCCCAGACGGCGGAGGGAACTTCGATTTCGCTTTCGGTTCCGTCGGCCAAGAGCGCGTAAAGAACGGAGCCGCTTCTTATTTCCCGCAATTCCTCTTTGGGGGCTTGGGGCGTTTCGATGCCGGTTTCGCTGGGCTTGTTTTCCAGCGTGATTCCGCCAAAGCTTACGCTTCCCGCGCCGGGAATGTCTGGCTCTCCAGCTCCCTGGTTTATCGCTGCCGTTATGTCGTCTGTCTTTCTTGCCTTTATCGTGAACTCGACGCGTGAATTTTCGTTGGCCCTTACCGCCTCGGGAATTTTTACCACTCCGCCGCCGCGGGGGCCCACCAAAAGGCCGGCCTTGACCGCCTTTATGTTTGACGGAGAAAGTTCGGGCATTCCCTCTTGTTCGGCCTGGGAAATGGAGTCCGAGGCGGGTGAGGACAATTCGCCGGCCCTGTTTCCAAAGACGGTGTTTTTGGAGGAGGTTTTTCTAACCATCTCCTTTTTTAGGGCGTAGTCCAAGGCCGCGTCTTCAAAGACCAAACGGTTTTCGGCGCCGGTTTTTAGCGATTCAATCAACAGGGCCTTTTGCCCCTTGTTGACTCCGATTAACGAAGCCTTTATGGTGTTCGCGCCGCGCTTGTTCAAGGACGTGATGAAGTCCTCGACTTTTCCGCCGCGCCATTTGTACGAGATTGTTTTGTCGCCGGTTTTATAAGTGTAGGTTCCTTCCGGAACTTCTTCGCCTTTCGCGATTTCCCTGCTTAAAAAGCGGTCGCAAGTGGCCGGCGTGACCACGTCGACTTTAAATGAGTCAAAAGCCGCGTCCCGCCCGGCGTCGGCTGTTATTGCGTATTCATCTGTTGAAGAGGCTAGTTTGCTGTTGAAAGGGTTGTCATACGAGTAAAGTGTTTTAACGCTATCTCGCAGCGAGGACATTTTTTGATTGACATCGCGCCAGGCGCTTTGCTGTGTCTTGTAAGTTTCGAGCGTATCCTGCTCCCTTGTAAGCGGGATGCGTTCTACTTTCATTAGACCTTCTACGAGATCATTGGTTTTATACTTGTCGCTGACACCCGGTATGCCGATTCCTGCCATATAACCCCGATGATGATCCCATGTCGAGTTTTTAAATCATTTGGTCAAACAAAAGACCCATGGTCTTTCGCATGTTGATTTTTATCCTCTGCATGTCCTCGGACGGTATTTCCTTAAGCACTTTGTTTGTGCTGGGGTCAACCACCCTGATTATAACGCTGTTCAACTCTTTGTTGACTGAGAATTGAAGCCTGCGTCCCATCACTTGATCCGACAGCTGTTGGAGCTGCTGGACGTCAGCTTTGGTCTGGGCCATGTTCGCTTCAATGCTTTGAACGACGCTGGCGCCGTCCGCTATATTGAGCGTTTGTTCTACACTTCCTGTACCTGCGTTGATAGGAACGGAATTGTAGCGCGTTTGGCCATCCATTGCCAAAGACTGCCCTATGCTACTGATCGTATTCATAGGCGTTCCTCCTGAAAAATTAGGAAGAGGGAAGGGGCGCGCCTTCCCTTTTCCACGCTTTCGTCAAAAAGATGACATCCAGAAATCTCTTTAACGGCTGCGATTTTGACTATCTCAACAATCCAAGAACATTCTGAGACTGTGAGTTGGCCTGAGCGAGCATAGCGGTTCCAGACTGTGTGAGAATCTGGTTCTTTGTATACTCAACCATTTCAGAAGCCATGTCGGTGTCGCGGATGCGGCTCTCGGCGGCCTGAAGGTTTTCGGCAGCAACCTGAACTCCGTTAGAGGCCATTTCAAAGCGGTTCTGGTAAGCGCCCAAATCCGCGCGCTGCTTGGAAACAGCTGTAAGCGCGGCGTCCACTGTACCAATCGCCATGTTGGCGCTGTCAGGAGTAGCGATGCTAACCTGCTCGTCTGTGCCCTGTGTTCCCTTGAGTCCAAGGGCCTGGGCTGTCATTGTGCCAATGTATACTCTCGCGTTCTGGTCCATGTTGGCGCCAATCTGGAACTGCATGACTCTGTCAGAGTTGGCCGCGAAGCCGCCTGTAAGAATGTTCATGCCGTTGAATTGAGCCTGGCTGGCAATGCGATCCACTTCAGAAACAAGCTGAGAAACCTCTACCTGAATCTGCATGCGGTCTTCGTCGGAATAGATTCCGTTGGCAGACTGCACTGAAAGCTCGCGAATGCGCTGAAGGATGTCTGTAGTCTCCTGCAAGTATCCTTCTGTAGCCTGAATGAATGAAACACCATTCTGGATGTTTCTGTTAGCCTGGTTCAAGCCGCGGACTTGGCTGCGCATCTTTTCAGATACGGCCAATCCTGACGCGTCGTCGCCGGCGCGGTTGATCTTTTCGCCAGAGCTAAGTTTTTCAATGTTGCCCATGATGGCGTCATTTGACATGCCAAGTGTGCGATCAGCATACAAAGCGCTCATGTTGTGGTTAATAATCATGTTAAGCCCTCCATGTGTTAAACTGCTCCACTTCTTGCAGAGCGTCCTGTCCGCGCGAGCGATGCCGGTTTATGCGCCCCCGACACGTTTCAACCTCATTGCGGAAGGAAGAAACGCTTGGCAAAGCCTTCGCTTCGCAAAGCCCTTCTTTCTTCCGCCGCAGGCAGCCACGGCTGGCTTATGTATGTCAAAGATCAAAGCGCGGTTGAAAACGCGCCTATAGTTACTGCAATTTTAGAACGATTTTGCCGATTTGTCAAGGCTTTTCGCCGCTCAGGCCTTCGCAAAAAAAGGGGAGGGCAAGGAAATTTTTAGGCTTCCCTGTCCGTCCCCTCCTTATTGTCTTAGCCTAGTCAAGCTGGTCTAGCGCAAGAGCGACAAGACGTTCTGGCTCTGGGTGTTCGCCTGGGCGAGCATCGCAGTTCCGGCCTGCTGGAGGACTGAGTTCTTTGTGAACTCAACCATCTGGGCGGCCATGTCAGTGTCGCGGATGCGGCTCTCGGAAGCCTGCAAGTTCTCAGCGCCGATGTCGAGGCCGCGAACGGCGTACTCCATGCGGTTCTGGTAGGCGCCAAGGTCGGCGCGCTGCTTGTTGATTTTCTTGAGCGCTTCGTCGATAACTCCGATGGCGTGGTTGGCGTCATCCGGAGCGGCCAAGTTGATCTTGTCGCCAGTTCCGATTTCGCGGACTCCAAGGGCTTCGGCTGTCATTGTTCCGATGAAAACCTGCATTCTCTGGTCCATGTTGGCGCCGATGTGGAACCACATAGAGCCTGTGACGACGTTTTCGCCGGTGGGCTGGGCAAAGCGGCCAGTGAGCATGTTCATGCCGTTGAACTGGGCGGCGCTCGCGATGCGGTCAACCTCAGAGACAAGGGCGCTTACCTCAACCTGAATCTGCATGCGGTCTTCGTCGGAATAGATTCCGTTTGAAGCCTGGACAGCAAGCTCGCGGATGCGCTGCATGATGTCCGTTGTTTCCTGCAAGTAGCCTTCGGTTGTCTGGATGAAGCTGATGCCGTTTTGGGCGTTCTCAGAGGCCTGGTTCAAGCCGCGGATTTGGGCGCGCATTTTTTCAGAAACAGCAAGTCCTGAAGCGTCGTCGCCGGCGCGGTTGATTCTTTCGCCTGAAGAGAGTTTTTCCATGTCTTTGGAGAGACCAAGACCCGTTACGCCGAGCTGACGATTGGCGTACATAGCTGACATGTTGTGGTTGATAACCATAGATTTCCTCCTTGGAAATATGTCGATGAGCAAAATCCTTTTTGCTCCAAAAGTATAAAAATGCGCTTCAGCATAACAAGGCTACATCCACGCAGTTTTATACTGATTCGTCTGAAGTCGGTTCCAGCCGGAACTTTACCCTTCATAACTCTTCACATTAATTTTCGGCCCGCGCCGCGAAAAACTTTAGCGAAATTTTTAAAAAAAATGAAAAAAAATATAAAAAAAATGACAAAAAAGGCGGGGCCCAGCGACGAAAAAAATGCCTTAGGTGCTCCCCGTCGTTCGCTAGCGGCTTTATGCCTTCGGCAAAGCCGCGTCGCTGACGGGGCCCCACCAAGGCTTTTTTTCTGCGTCCCGCCCCTTGTTTTGCCTTAATTATCCTAAATTTTCTAAAAAAGTTAAAAAAAAACGCGCCTTCCGCATTTTTTTTTGCATTTTTGGGCGGTTTATAATGTTTTTATTATTTCTAAAATCGCCCTTGTCGCTTTGCCGCGGTGGGAAATCGCGTTTTTTTGGTCGGCGCTAAGCTCTGCCACCGTCTTTTTGTATTGCGGAAGGTAGATTATCGGGTCGTAGCCAAAGCCGCCTGTGCCGCGAGCGTCCTCTATTCGCTCGATTACGCTTCCTTCCATCGTTTCTTGCGCGATGAAAAAGCGGCTGGGATTGATTAAAAGGACCATCGAGCAGGAGTAGTGGCAGCTGCGGGGGCCGTTTTGGTACAAAAAGCCGTTTTTGGGCGTTCCGCCGGCCAGCGCGGCCGTCGTTTGTTCTATTAGAAAACGGTTTTGCTCGTCTTGGCTGATTTTGCTTCCGTCGGGCTTTCCTTTCATAAAGTCCGGCCCCGCGTAGCGCGCCGACCAAACGCCGGGAGCCCCGTCCAAGGCGTCCACGCAAATGCCCGAGTCGTCGGCCATGACAAGCGGGGGCGTTTTTTCTAGCGACCGCGCCTTGTGCCACAAGTCCAGGGCTTTAATCATAGAATTCTGGTAAAAGTCCGTTCCCGTTTCCTCGGGATCAAAGTCGATTCCCATTTCCTTTGGAATTACAACCTCAAAGTCCGGCAAAACCTGGCTGATTTCGCGCTTTTTGTTCAAATTTCCTGTGGCAAGATAAATTTTCATGGGCGCAATGATAGCGCAAAGCGCGGCCTTGAATCAAGACGGCGCTTGCTTTCCATTACAAGGCGTTACATTCAATTACTTTTTGTAATGGAAAATGGGACAGTTCGCGCGAAAAACCAGCGTTTTTGGCCTTTTTTTGGGAAAATTTCCCATTTTTTTTGCTGTTTTTAACTTGGCGCGTTCCTTGCATATTTCACTAAACTAAATCAACGCGAGAGAGGTTAAAAAGTGGTTGAACAAATTAACTTGGACGAGATTCCGCAAATGTTGGAAAACGGAAGCCTCACGATTAAGGACGCTGTCATGAGAGTTTTGGGAGCGCTTTACACAAATCCATGCCGCTTTAATTTGCATGACATGGACGAGGAGGAGCGAAGCGATTTTTTGCTTGATTCGCTTGAAAGGTTTCAAAGGCTCCTTTGCCGTTACGACAAAAAGCAGGGGCCTCTTGGAGCCTTTATCTTTTATTCGCTTCCGGGAATTCGAAAGACATGGACAAAAAGAAGGAAGGAGGAGGATATGAGCAAAAAAGCGGTGAGGAGAAATTTGAAGAACATTTACAAGGACGATTTGGAGGACAACGAAATTTCCTGGGAAATAAAGGAGAGCGACGGCCTTAAAGTCAAGGACTCGGTCGGGGAAAATTTGGAGGAGCCGCTTTTGTTCAAAAGAGTTTTTGGCCGCCGTTCTAGCCTTTTGGAGACAAAGGATTTTTTTTACAAAAGAAGGGCGGCTTTTATTTTGGCGCTTAAGTCGGCCTGGTACATCGATGAAGAAAGCGTCGGGAAGCTTAGCGGCTATTGCGGTTTTTCAAAGGAATGCGTGTTTAAGGCGATACGAAAGGTCAGAAAAGGCCTTGAGCCCCGCCAAAAGCAAAGGGCGGAGTTGGAGTTAAGAAGGGACAAGGCCTGGCTTTTTGTCTGCAAGTACAGGGAAATGCTCGCTAACGCCGATCCCGAAAGCGAAAGGTATAAGACGCTGAAAAGGAAGCTGGACTATCAATTGAATTCTTGGAAAAACAAGACCAAGATTTTGCAAAGCTGTCAAATGACATTGGCTCCTAAAAACAAAGATCTTGCGAAGATGTTCAAGATTGAACCTTACAAGGTCAGCGTGCTGTTGAAATACGCCAAGCAAATGGCGGCGTCTGGCGAAACCTTGTTCTAGCGGCATCCTTGACAGAAGGCGCGGATTTCCATTATATTGGAACAATTAGACTTGATCTAAAAGGACAGGTACTATGACAGTTCTAGACTTTCCCGCCTTCAAAAAAGAGGGCAAAAAAATCTCAATGATTACGTGCTACGACACGGCCTTTGCCAAAATCGTAGGAGCGTCAAACGTCGACTGCATTCTTATCGGCGACTCATGCTCGATGGTCATGCGCGGAAAGCCGACGACGGTTTGCGGAACGATGCAAATGATGGTGGACCACACGGCCGCCGTCCGCGCCGGAACCGACAAATTCATCGTCGGCGACATGCCCTTTTTGGCCACAAGAAAGTCCTTGGCCGACACGGTTGAGAACGCTGGCCGCTTGCTCGCAGCCGGCGCCAACTCTGTCAAGATTGAGCGAATCGACACTCAGGCCGACACGATAAAGTATTTGGTCGATTCTGGAATTCCTGTCATGGCGCACCTTGGGCTTACACCGCAGTTTTTCAACGCTATGGGCGGCCACAAAAAGCAGGGGAAGACTGACAGCGAGGCCGAGCGCATTTACCAAGAAGCGCTTTTAGCCGAAAAATGCGGCTGCTTCGCCATTGTCTTGGAATGCATTCCCGACGACTTGGCGGGCCGCATAACCCATGCCGTTTCAATTCCTACTATTGGAATCGGAAGCGGCCGCGACTGCGACGGCCAGGTTTTGGTTTTGCAGGACGCTTTGGGAATGACGCAGGGCGCGCCCAAGTTTGCCCATAAGTTTATGGACGGTTGGAACTTGATTCTTGGCGCGCTGAATGATTACGATAAATATACGAAGGAAAACTAAGCTGCGAGATTAAACGGTTGCAAAGCGAAAAATGAACGGCGCCGCATAAGCGGCAACATTCGCGCTCGTGACCAAACTCGCGCGAACAGCCGTGTTATTGGAGGACTAAAAAAAATGAAAATCATACGAACCGTAAAAGAATTTAAAGAGGAGCGCGCCAAGATTGGCGCCGAAAAATCCGTGGGCTTTGTTCCGACTATGGGCGGCCTTCACGAGGGCCACATGTCGCTTGTAAAAAAATGCCGCGAGAACAACGACGTCACCGTCGTGAGCGTTTACCTTAACCCGACGCAGTTCAACGACAAGAACGACTTGAACACTTACCCGGCGAACTTTGACGACGACAAGGCCTTGCTTGAAAAAAACGGCTGCGACATTTTGTTCGCTCCCACTTATCCTGAAATGTATCCCGACGACTACAAGTACAAGGTGACAGAAAACGATTTTTCAAAATTGCTTTGCGGGGCAAAGAGGCCCGGCCACTTTGACGGCGTCCTTACCGTCGTAATGAAGCTCTTTAACATCGTCTGCCCAAATAACGCCTACTTTGGCGAGAAGGACTTTCAGCAGTACGTTCTTTTGCGAGAAATGATAAAAGCCTTTTTCATGGACATAAACATCGTGCCATGTCCGATCGTGCGCCAAAAAGACGGCCTTGCGATAAGTTCCCGCAACAGAAAGCTTAGCGCGGAAGGCCTGAAGAAGGCTCCGATGCTGCATAAAATTTTGGCGGAAAAGTCGAGCGTCGCCGAAAAGGAAAAGGCGCTTGCGGAAGCGGGCTTTACGGTTGACTATGTGACGGAATATGACGGCCGCTTGTACGCGGCGGCCTTTTTGGAAGGCGTGAGGTTGATTGACAATGTCTAAGATTTTGTTGTGCGTGACAGGCTCGATTTCCTGCTACAAGGCCGCCGAGCTTCTAAGCCTTTTGGTGAAAAATGGAAACGAAGTCAAGGTCGTTGCCACCGAGGACGCCTTGCGCTTTGTCGGAAAGGCGACCTTTGAAGGCTTGTCCAAAAGCAAGCTTTACACCGACATGTGGACCAACGAAGGCGAGCCCATCGCGCACATAACGCTAAGCCAAAAATGGGCCGACGCGATTATGGTCTATCCTGCAAGCGCCGACACAATCAACAAGCTGGCCGCCGGAATCGCCGACAACCTTTTGGGCGCGCTTTTCTTGGCCAACAATTTTCAAAAGCCCTTTGTAATTTCGCCCGCGATGAACTCCAACATGTTCCTGCACCCGGCCACGCAAAAGTCCTTGCAAACTCTAAAGGATTGGGGCGCCAAAATTTTGGAGCCGGCCCAAGGACACTTGGCTTGCGGAGACGCGGGCGTAGGCCGCCTGCCGGAGCCAGCCGAAGCCTTTGAATTTTTAAAAGGAATTTTAGGAACAAAATGAAAGCCGCTCTTTGTGACAAAAATTCGTTGCAAGACAAAAAAACGCGCCGCGCGCCCTTTCGGGTTTTAATAACAGGCGGCGGCTGCGTTGAAAAAATCGACAACGTTCGCGCCATCACAAATTTTTCTAGCGGAAAAACGGCTCTTTTAATCGCGCGCGTTTTAAAGGCCTTAAATCCCGCCGCCGCGGTCATCTACTTGATGTCCGAGCGCGCGGTCCAACCAAAAATCGCCGGGGCTTTTGGCAAGACCAAGACTGCCGGCAAAGCGGAGACTTCTGGCAAGGCGAAAAACGCCGGGCGCGCCTCTGCCGTTTGCGATTCCGTCAAAAACTTCAGCTCTTGCGCCGACTTGCAAAAGCTTTTGCGCGCTGAGCTTTCGGCCAACAAATACGACTTGCTTTTCCACGCGGCGGCGGTAAGCGATTACAGCGTTCAAAGCCTTTCGGTTGACGGAAAGGAATTTAAGCCCGGAAAAATCGCCAAGATTAGCGGCGCGGACGAAGTTTTGGTAAGGCTAAAAAAGAATCCAAAGCTTTTGGAGCAAATTCCCGCCTTGGCAAAAAAGAAAAACAAGCGCGCCGTGGTCGTGGGCTTTAAGCTTACTTCAAACGCAAGCTTTCCTGAGCGCGAGGCCGCCGTCCAAAAATTGTTCGCCGCAAAAAATCCGCCGGACTTTGTGATTTCAAACGACCTTAGCGAAATCACGCCCAAAAGCCATCCTTGCGTTTTGTGGCGAAAGGGCGGCGCTTCTGGCGCTGGAAAAAAGGCGGGCGCTCCGGTGGCGATCGCGCGCGGACAAATTCAAACTATTGTAAGGAAAATCTATGCTCTTGACAGTTGACGTCGGAAACACGACGATTCAGTGCGGCCTTTTTGAAGGCGAAAAATTGGCGCTGCAGTTCCGCCGCTCCACAAATCCAAGGCTAAGCTCCGACGAGCTGGGCTTGTTTTTCCGCGACGTTTTGGCGCTGAACAATTTTGACTACAAGGCTGTGGAGCGCATCGCCTGCTGCTCGGTCGTGCCGGCGATAAACCACTCGCTTTCAAACTGCTTCAGGAAATATTTTTTTAAGGAAGCGCTTTTCATCCAGGCGGGAATAAAAACCGGCCTAAAAATAAAATACGCCAACCCGCGCGAAATAGGAGCCGACAGAATAGCGGGCGCGATTGGAGCCGTTCACGCGGCGGCGTCTTCCGGCGGGGCGAAAAATCTGATTGTCGTTGACATGGGCACGGCCACGACCGTTGACGTGATTACAAAAAACAACGAGTACTTGGGAGGCGCGATTTTGCCCGGCGCCGCGATGAGCGTCCACGCCCTAAGCGAAGGAACCGCGCAGCTCCCGAGCGTCGAGGTCGTCCAGCCCAAAAGCGTTTGCGGCTCGTCAACGATAGAGGCGATCCAGTCTGGCGTTTTTTACGGCCAGGCCGGCGCCGTCCGCGAGCTTGTTTCCAAAATGGAAGAAAGCGTTTTTGGAGGGGAGAGGGCCTTTGTGATTGGAACGGGCGGCTTTAGCCGTTCCTTTGAAAGCTCTGGGCTTTTTGACTTGGTCTTGCCCGACTTGGTTTTGCAGGGCCTTAAGGTCGCGCTGGACATGAATGCGTAACTGACCATAAACGCGCCGCCTTTTTGGGCTTGCAAACATTCTTGGAGGATTAATTATGCAAATAACAGTTTTAAAATCAAAAATTCATCGCGCCACAGTGACGGACGCCAACTTGGAATACGTGGGCTCAATAACGATTGACAAGAGCCTTCTAAAAAAGGCCGGAATGCATCCTTGGGAAAAGGTGGACGTCCTAAACGTCAATAACGGCGAGCGCCTTACGACCTACATAATGCCCGGAAAAAAAGGCGAGATTTGCCTTAACGGAGCGGCCGCGCGAAAGGCTGCCGTCGGCGACAAAGTCATCATCGTGACTTACACTCAAATCGAGGAAGCCGACGCCGACGGCTGGAAGCCCAACATCGTCATCGTTGACGAAAAGAACCGGACGAAGTAGGGTGATGTTGGGCGTTCCCGCCAGCAAGCGAAGTTGGGCGGCCGCGCTTTTTTGTCTTGCCAATATTTGTCCCTGATTGAATTCTTTTCTCTTTTTTACTATAATAATTTGCGCTAGCTTGTTATTCTAAAAACGTTATTTTTGTGAGGAACTTTCATGCTTACACTTAAATTTGGCGGAACCTCGATGGGAAACGCCCGTCGCATTCTTGATTCGACTGACATCGTAATCGAACAGCAGCAAAAAGAGCGCGTAAGCGTAATCGTTTCGGCTGTCGCCGGCGTTTCAAATAAATTGCAGGAAAGCATCGACGGCTCTATCCGCGGCGAAAATCCCGAGCGCTTTGTAAAGGACTTGCGCGCGGTTCACTTGGAAATTTGCCGCGAGCTTCAGTCCAAGCTGCCCGGCTTTGATTCCGACGCGGTCATGAAAAGCCTTGAGGACAAGTTTGTCGAATTGCAAAACCTTTTGACAGCCGTCGTCGCTTTTGGCGAATGCACGGACACCGCGCACTGCCGCATTATGGGCATGGGTGAATTGCTTTGCGTTCCGATTGTCGAAGCGGTTCTCCTTGCCAAAAAGCAAAGCGTAATCGTCCTCAATTCCCGCAAATTCATCATGGCCACCGGCAACCAAAAAGAGGCCAGCGCCGACTACGCAAAGACCGCCGAGCTTTTGCGCCCCTACTGCGACGGCGAATACAAGTCGCAGACAAGAATCATTTTGATGCCAGGCTTTGTCTGCTCTTGGATTCCGGGCGAGGGAGTGGAACCGATTCCAGGCCTTTTGGGAAGGAACGGCTCGGACTTTAGCGCGGCGATTGTGGGCGCCTGCATGGGCTCAAAGCAAGTCCAATTCTGGACAGACGTTGACGGCATTTACACGGCCGACCCGCGCATCGTGAAGGACGCGATTTTGGTCGACGACATGACATACGAAGAGGCGATGGAGCTTGCCTTCTTTGGCTCAAAAGTCCTGCATCCAAAAACTTTGGCGCCTCTTGCCGCCAAGGGAATCGAGGCCTGGAGCCTCAACTCGCTCAACACAAGCGCGCGCGGAACTAGAATCGGAAAAGGTCCCTTTGAAAGCGAAAAGGGCGCGAACTTTGTCCGCGGAATCTCTTGCCTTAAAAAGACTTCGATTATTTCCGTAAGCGGAAGCGGAATGCGCGACAGGCCTGGAATCGCCGGCCGCATTTTTGACGCGGTCTCCCGCGCTGGCATTTCCGTGCTTCTTATCACCCAGTCGTCTTCGGAATACACAATCAGCTTTTGCGTCCGCGACGAATCGGCCGGCCGCGCGAAGGAAGCGATTGCAAACGAGTTCGACTTGGAAATCCAGGACGGCGTGATCAATCCTGTAGAAATTTATTCCAACTGCGCGATTGTTTCCATCGTAGGCGACGGAATGAAAAAGCAGCTTGGCGTGGCCAGCCGTTTCTTTGACGCGCTCGCCAACGCAGGAGTCAGCATTCTTGCAATCGCGCAAGGCTCAAGCGAGCGTTCCATCAGCGCCGTAATCGATGGCGAGATGGGCGACATCGCGGTCCGCATGGCCCACAACTTTTTCTTCCACACGGCGCAGTCGATTCAAGTCTTTGCCTTTGGAGCGGGAAACATCGGCGGCACTTTGCTTGACCAAATCGGCGAGCAGCAGGAAAGCCTTCTCGCGCAAGGCATCGACATAAAAGTCATGGCGATCTCAACGGTTGACGGCCTTATGATTGACGAAAACGGAATCGACCTTAAGACTTGGCGCGAGACGACAAAGAAGATGCCGCTAAAGACAAGCGTTGACGAAATACTAAAGTTCGTCCGCGAAAAAAAGCCGCTCAACCCTGTCTTTGTGGACTGCACTGCAAGCTACGACTTGCCCGAGCGCTACCTTGACATTTTGGAAGCCGGAATGTCGATCGCCACTCCCAACAAAAGGGCCAACTCTATGTCTATGGACTTTTACAAAAAGCTTAGAAAGACGGCCAACAAAAAGCGCCGCCGCTTCTTGTACGAAACAAACGTAGGCGCGGGACTTCCGATCATCGACACTTTGCAAAACTTGTTCCGCTCCGGCGACAAGCTTACCCGCTTTATGGGAATCATGTCAGGCTCGCTTTCTTACATCTTCGGCCGTTTGGACGAAGGCGTTCCCTTTAGCCAAGCCGTTCTTGAAGCAAAGGAAAAGCGCTACACCGAGCCAGACCCCCGCGACGACCTTAACGGAATGGACGTTGCCAGAAAAGGCCTTATCATCGCGCGCGAAGCAGGCTACGACATCGAGCTTAGTGATGTTCAAGTCCTCAAAGTTTTCCCCGATGATTTTGACACGTCTGGCTCTACCGAAGAATTCCTAAAGCGGCTTCCGCAAGTCGACGGCTACTTTAAGAAAAAAATCGACGCGCTCAAAAAAGACAACAAGGTTTTGCGCATGGGCGCGACAGTCCAGGACGGAAAGTGTACCGTCGGAATGTTTGAAGTCGGCCCCGAAGATCCCCTTTACGCGATAAAGGGCGGCGAGAACGCCTTTGTCTTCTACACGGCGCGCTACCAGCCGATTCCCCTTACGGTCCGCGGTTACGGAGCCGGAGCGGGAGTCACAGCCGCCGGCGTCTTTGGCGACATCTTGCGCACGGTAAGCTTCAACACGGAACGGTAGCGGCAGCGGCCGGACAGCGGTATTGATAGGAAAATTTTTATGGTAATAGTATTGAAGAGCGGAATTTCCGCGGAAGAGAAAAAGGCGCTTGCGAAATTTTTGGGAAGCCAAAATTTCAAGATCAACGAAATCGCGGGCGAAGAAAAGACAATCATCGCCGCCGTGGGCCGCCTTAAAATGGATCCGCGCGAAGTCGAGGTTTTGCCCGGCGTTGAGCGAGTCATTCCCATTTCAAAGCCATACAAAATGGCAAGCCGCGAATTCAAGCCCCAAAATTCCGTCGTCGAAATTCCTTCGCCCAGCGGCCAGTTGATTCGCGTCGGCGGCCAACGGATTGTCGCTATGGCCGGCCCCTGCGCGGTTGAAAGCCGCGAGCAAATGATGGCGGTGGCCAAGCGCGTCGCCGAAAGCGGAGCGACGATTCTCCGCGGCGGCGCCTACAAGCCGCGCACTTCTCCATATTCCTTCCAAGGCTTGGGAGAGGAGGGCTGCAAGATATTAAAGGAGGCCGGCGACAAGTACGGACTTCCCGTAGTGACTGAATGCGTGGCCGCCGAATACATTCCCGCCATGCAAAAGGCCGGAATCGACTGCTACCAAGTGGGCGCGCGCAACATGCAGAACTTTGAGATGCTAAAGCGCCTTGGAAAAATAAACAAGCCGGTGATCTTAAAGCGCGGGCTTAGCGCCACGATAGAAGAATGGCTTATGAGCGCCGAATACCTTTTGTCAAGCGGCTGCGAGAACGTAATCCTTTGCGAGCGCGGAATCCGAACCTACGAACGCGCCACCCGCAACACTTTGGACCTTAGCGCCGTTCCGATTTTGCGCGGCCTTACCCACCTTCCGATAATTGTTGACCCCAGCCACGCGCTCGGCATCCGCGACAAGGTAAGCCCGATGGCCTTTGCCTCAATCGCGGCCGGCGCTGACGGAATCATCGTCGAAGTCCACTGCAATCCCGACAAGGCTTTGAGCGACGGCCCGCAGTCCCTTTACCCCGAACAGTTTGACAAGCTTATGCGCGACATCGACGCCTTGGCTCCGATTGTAGGAAGGGAAGTGGCCCACTTGCGCCGCGACGAGGCTCCGGTAAAAATTTCTTCGGCAAAAAGCAAAAAGTCCGCCGCAAAAAAAGTTTCCGCAAAAAAAATCACCGTGGCCTTTTGCGGAAAGCGCGGCGCCTACGCCGAGCAGGCGATTACCCGTCACTTTGACGACGAGGCCGAGGCGCTTCCGGTGGATTCATTCCGCGAAATTTTCCAAAGCGTTTTGGACGGCCGCGCCGACTACGGCATGGTTCCGATTGAAAATTCTTTGGCCGGAAGCGTCTACGAAAACTACGACAACCTTGCGGCCTTTGAGGACATCAGCATTGTCTCTAGCGTGACCTTGCGAATTCAGCACGCGCTTTTGGGCGCGAAGGGCGCGACGCTCGCGGACATTAAGTCTGTTTACTCGCATCCGCAGGGCTTTGCCCAGTGCTCGAAATTTTTGGCCGCCCACACGGACTGGAACAAAATCGATTCCGTTTCCACCGCCACGGCCGCAAAAATTGTTTCCGAAAAAAACTCAAAGGCCAACGCCGCGATCGCAAGCGCGGTCAACGCAAAATACTACAAGCTTTCCGTCATCAGCGAATCGATAGAAGACGACCCAAAAAACTACACGCGCTTTTTTGTCATCGCGGCCAACCATTTTGTCGCAAAGAAAAAGGGCGACAAGGCGGCCTCGCTTGCCTTTAGGGCGCAAAAGTCGGCTGGCGTAAAGCCCAACGCGGTTTCGTTCATGTTCAGCGCAAAAAACGCGCCGGGAAGCCTTTACAGATGCCTTGGCGTTTTTGACAAGAACAAGTTGAACCTTACGCGATTGGAGTCGCGGCCTGTTCACGGAGAGACTTGGAAGTACAACTTTTACGCGGACGCGGAGCTTAGCCCCGACGAGCGCAACGTTGACTATGTAAGCGACGTTTTGGAAGCGCTTGAAAAAGAGGCGCAGGGCGTCCGCTTGCTTGGCGTGTACAACGCGGAGACACGCTAAAAGCCTTGCGGCTTTTAGCTAACGAGTTTTCGCTTGCGCGAAAACTCGCATAATGTTTGAAACAACCTTTAATTCTGGAGGCAAAATAAAATGCAAAAATTCGTTCTTTCTGTTTTGGTGGAAAACCACGCGGGCGTTCTTAGCCGCGTTTCGGGCTTGTTCAGCCGCCGCGGCTACAACATCGACAGCCTTACCGTTTGCGAGACAAGCGACAAGGCGATTTCGCGCATGACGATTGTAGTCATGGGCGACGAGCGCATCCTTGACCAAATCGAAAAGCAGCTTTCAAAATTGGTCGAAGTAATCTCTATCGAGCGCTGCGACTCGGACACTTGCCAGCGCGAGACAGCCCTTATCAAAGTCAAGGCCGACGGAAGCAAGCGCGAGACAATCGTAAGCACTTGCGAAATTTTCCGCGCTCACATCGTTGACGTAGGCGCCGAAAGCGTCATCGTCGAAGCCTCCGGAAGCGAGACAAAAATCGACAGCCTTATCCGCTTGCTTGAGCCCTTTGGCATTTTGGAATACGCCAAAACAGGCTTGATCGCCATGCGTCGCGGAGAGCAAGTTCTAAAGTAGCTTACGCTCCGCTTTGTAGAGGAATTTATCATACGCCGCTCCGGTCGGAGCGGGGAACAATGCGTCGCGGAGAGCAAGCGCTAAAATAAATTTTGCAAAAGGCTCTTGACGCTCCCGCAGATTTTTGCTATTATAGTTAAACCATGCCGGAGTGATGGAATGGTAGACATGACAGACTCAAAATCTGTTGCGGGCGACTGCGTAAGAGTTCAAGTCTCTTCTCCGGTATCACAAATTCCTTGCCAAACGGCAGGGGATTTTTTTTTGCCCGACCCTCGATTTTAGTTAGCCGCGAAACACCCGGCATTTTTACCGATTAAAAAACGCTCGAAGCAGGGCGGGACGCAGGCAAGAAAAGTTTGGAAGGACCCGCCAGCGAACGCTTGGCCGAAGGCGTCAAGCGCAGAGCGGATGGCGGGAGGCTCCAAAACTTTTTTGCCGTCGCTGGGACCCGCCCTGTTTTGCGGCGTGTTTTTTTTATTGTAGACATTCCGCCGCCTTTTGCGCTAGAATATATCGCTATGAGTAAATACATTCTGGTAACTAGCGGAGTTTGTTCAAGCCTTGGAAAGGGAGTCGCGTCTTCCACAATCGGAAGCCTTTTGGAGTGCCACGGCCTCAAAGTCGCGATGATAAAATGCGACCCTTACGTAAACGTTGACGCGGGAAACATCAGCCCCTACCAGCACGGCGAGGTTTACGTGACCGAAGACGGAGCGGAAACCGACTTGGACCTTGGAAATTTTTCCCGCTTTACCAGCGTGAACCTTACCAGCGACAACTGCATCACAATCGGAAAGGTTTACGAGCAAGTCATAAAGAACGAGCGCGCGGGCCGCTACAACGGACGCACGGTTCAAGTCATTCCCCACATCACTGACGAAATCAAGCGCCGCATTTTAAATGTCGGAGCGCAAAGCGGAGCGGACGTGGTTATAGTAGAGATTGGCGGAACGGTAGGCGACATCGAATCGATTCCTTACCTGGAAACCGCCCGCCAGCTTGTCCACGAGCTTGGAAAGGGAAACTCAATCGCGATTCACTTGGCCCTTGTTCCGGTAATCACAGGCGGCGAGCTTAAGTCAAAGCCCGTGCAGCATTCGGTAAAGCAATTGCAGGAAGCCGGAATCCAGCCCGACGTTCTTTTGTGCCGCTGCGAAGTTCCGATTGACAAGCCGCTAAAGAAAAAGCTTGCCTTGTTCTGCAACGTTTCCGAAAGCGCGGTCTTTACAAGCGCCGACGTAGAAAAATCGATTTACGAGCTTCCGGTCCTCTTCCACAAGCAGGGCTTGGACGCTGAGATTCTTAAAAAGCTAAAGCTCACCGACTTAAAGTGCAACATAAAGCCTTGGACCCAGTTCCTCGCAAAGCTCAATTCCCCGGAAAAGAAAGTCACGATCGGCCTTATCGGAAAGCGCGACTACCTTGACGACTGCATCAAGAGCGTAAAGGAATCGCTTTTCCACGCCGCGGTCACTTCTTGCAACGCCGAGCTTGAGATAAAGAAAATCGACGCGGAAGGCCTTGAGCGAAGCCGCGACGCAAAGACCGCCCTTAGCGGCGTTGACGGAATCGTGATTCCCGGCAACATGGGAAACCGCGGCTTTTTGGGCCTCTTGGCCGCCGTCCGCTACGCGCGCGAAAACAAAATCCCTTATCTTGGAATAGACTTGGGAATGCAGCTTATGGCGATAGAGACGGGCAGGAACCTTGCCAAGTGGGAGGACGCGGACTCAACCGAGTTCATACAAAACACGACGCACCCGATTGTAAGCCTCCCCGAAGAGCAGGCTGGCCTTTCCGCTTCCGGCCTTATGAAGCTTGGAGCCAGCGAAGTCAAAATCGTAAAAGGCTCAAAGCTAAATTCCATCTATAAAAAAACGTCCGTCCTTGAGCGCCACCGCAACAAGCATTCTGTTGACCGCCGCTACAAGGAAACGCTGGAAGGCTTTGGCCTTGCGGTTACGGCCACAAGCGCCGCCGATGGCCAAATCGAAGCCTTTGAATGGGCCGACCATCCTTGGGGAATCGGCGTCCAGTTCCACCCGGAATTCGTTTCGCGCCCGGTAAAGCCGCATCCGCTTTTTACAGCCTTCATACAAGCGGCGCTAGAGAAATAGGGCAAGCGCGCCGATAATTTAAAGATGAAACCTTTTCGGCTTTTTACAGGAATCATTCTCTCCGTCGCCGCCGCTTCGTGCAGCGTGAATTATGACAACATTTACGACACAGAGGGAACTGTTCCTGAGCTTATGCTCGACGAGGCCGTTTTTAAGAGAGTCAAGGACAGCAAGGTTAGTTCCGAGATTCAAAGCAAGCGGCTAGAGGAATTCAAGGACAGCGGAACTGTTCTTGCCCAGGACATTCAGTTTGAAAGCAGGAACGACGAAGGGGACGTCAACTCCTTTGGCTCGGCCGGCCTTATGAAAGCCGACACAAACAAGGAAATATACGAATTTTACAATGGAATACACATTGAGGCGCCCGAGCGCGGCGTCGTTATAGACGGCGACAGCCTGCGCTGGAACGGAAAGACGGAACAGCTTTCAGGCGAAAAAGAGAAGAGCGTCACGATAAAAAAGGACGGCGTGACCTTAAGCGGAAGCGGCTTTTCGGCCAGCGCCGTAAGCGAATCCTTCAGCTTCGCTTCCAATGTCGGCGGCGTTTACGTTGACAAAAAGGAAGAGGAAAGCGACGGCGCTAAAGACGAGGCCGCCCAAGAATGAAAAAAACGCCCCTTTTAGCGCTTTTTCTTTTTTCCTCCGCTTTTTTGTTCGCCGAGGAAATTTCCTTTAAGGCCGACGCGATGAGCGGCCGCGCTGGCTCCAAGGAAGACACGACCCGCTTGTCCGGCAACGCGCAAGTTCTCACCGAAACGATAGAAATCCACGCGGATTCGATTGAGCTTAGCGGAAAGGAATTCCGCTATGTTTCCGCCGAAGGCAGCATAAAAGGCTCCTACAAGGAGTCCAACTTGGAATTTGAATGCTCCGAGCTGAAATACGACCGCGAATCCAAGATTGTCTCGCTTTCGGGCGACGTAAAGCTTGTTGACAAGGACAACGAAGTCACCGCCGGCGCCCAAATGATAGAATACAATTCCAACACGGACATAGCGGTCTTGCAGATAGAGGTGAAGCTGGAGCAAAAGAAAAATGTCTGCACCTCGGCCTACGCGGTCTATCGCAAAAAAGAGCAAATGCTGGAGCTTAACGGAAGCGCCAAGGTTGTCCAAGACGACGATTCCTTCGCGGCCCAGTCGATAACGTTCAACATGGATACAGAGGAAATCACGATGGATGGAAACGTCCACGGCTCCGTGACCGACGACGGAACAAAAAAGCCCAAAGACGAAGGAGAAGGCGATGAGCGACCAAACGAATCAGAATGAATCCAATGTTCAAGCGCCAGCCCAGGCAGCCGCGCCTAGCTTTGCCCTTCAATCTACCCATACGCTGAGAGTCTCCAGCCTTTACAAGTCCTTTGGAAAAAAGCAAGTCGTAAAGGGCGTGGATTTTTCCGTTCAAACCGGAGAAGTTTTGGGGCTTTTGGGGCCTAACGGAGCCGGAAAGACAACTTCCTTCTATATGATAGTCGGTTTTTATCCCCCTACAAGCGGCGAAATATTCCTTGACGAAGAGCGCATCACGCCCCTGCCCATGTACAGGCGCGCCCAAATGGGAATTTCATACCTTCCGCAGGAACCGTCGGTCTTTAGAAAGCTTACGGTGGAAGACAACATTTGGGCCATTTTGGAAACCCGCGTGGATTTGGACAAAAAGCAAAAAAAGGCGCTTTTGGAGGAATTTTTGGAGGAATTCGCGATAACAAGAATCCGCCGCCAATACGCCTACACCCTTAGCGGAGGCGAGCGGCGCCGCACCGAAATCGCGCGTTCCTTGGCCATCGCGCCTAAATTCCTCCTTTTGGACGAGCCTTTTGCCGGAATCGACCCTATCGCCGTAAGCGACCTTAAAAAAATGATTCAAATCCTAAAAAAACGCGGCATCGGCATCCTTATCACCGACCACAACGTCCGCGACACGCTGGAAATAACCGACCGCGCCATCATCATCAACAACGGCGAAATCATCGCCCAGGGCCAGCGCGACGAAATCCTCCAAAACGAGCAGGCCCGCAAAGTCTACCTTGGAAGCGACTTCTCTATGTAAAAAATATGTTGACAAAATGAACATTCTCTGTTACTATGTATAGAATAGAATTACTATAAGCAAAATAGGAGAAAAACATGAATAATCTAGTGTTATTTATCGTTCTTCCGGTTGCTGGAGTGGTTCTTGGATGGACAATTCGCTGGCTGTATGCCAGATTTCAATTATCTGCGTCAGAACAAAAAGCTGAACGTTTAAGACAGGATGCAATTAGAGAAGCTGAAGCTCAGAAAAAAGAAATTTTGCTTAACGCAAAAGATGAACTCATTCGGGAACGAAACCAACAGGAACGGGAGAATCGCGAGAGACGCGCGGAAGTGCAGCGCTATGAGGCTCGCGTAAGCCACAAAGAGGAGTTGCTTGACCAGCGCGCCGCCCAGTACGACAAGCAGGACAAGGAATTTATCGAAAAACTCGCTGCCTTGGAAAAGCGCGAGGGCGTTGTGCAGGCGCAAGAGGATGAGTACAGGCGCGAGTTGGAGCGCATTTCCGGCCTTACGGTTCAGGAAGCCAAAGACCTCATCATCAGGAATTTGGAAAACGAAGCCCGCCACGACGCGCAGGCCTTGCTCAACAAGGTGGAGCAGGAGTCCCAGCTTAACGCCGAGAAAAAGGCGCGCGACATTCTTGTTTCCACCATTCAAAGAATCGCCACTGAAACCACGAGCGACATCACGGTCGCCACTGTTTCCCTTCCTTCGGACGAAATGAAGGGCCGCATCATCGGTCGCGAGGGACGCAACATCCGCGCTTTGGAAACATTGACCGGCGTTGACATCATCATCGACGACACGCCCGAAGCTGTTGTCATCTCATGCTTTGACCCCGTCCGCAAGGAAATCGCCAAGGAGTCTTTGGAACGACTTATTTCCGACGGCCGAATCCATCCGGCCCGCATCGAGGAAATCGTTCAAAAGGTTACCCGCGAGGTTCAAAACAGAATTTACGAAGAGGGCGAAAAGGCCTTGTTTGACTTGGGAATCCACAACATGCCCACGGAAGGCGTTCGCGCCTTGGGCCGTTTGTACTTCCGCACAAGCTACGGCCAGAATGTTTTGGTCCACTCAAAGGAAGTCGCCGAAATCGCTGGCCTTTTGGCCGCCGAGTTGGGCGCCGACCGCGAGCTTGCCAAGCGCGCCGCGATTTTGCACGACATCGGCAAGGGCGCCGAAAACGACAGCGACCAGAACCACGCCGAAGTTGGCGCCGAAGCGGCGCGCAAGATGGGAGAGGCTCCCCTTGTTGTAAACGCCATTGCGGCCCACCACAACGACATTGAGCCGGCCAGCCTAGAGGCGATAATCGTTCAAATTGCCGACGCGATAAGCGCTGCCCGACCGGGAGCGCGCAAGGAAACCGTTGACAATTACGTAAACAGGCTTGAAAACCTTGAAAAGATTGCCGAAGGATTTAACGGAGTCGAAAAGGCCTACGCCATTCAGGCCGGCCGCGAGCTTCGCATTCTTGTCAACAACGAAAAGATTCCTGACGGAGACGTCAAGGAGTTGGCCCGCAAGATTGCCAAGCAAATCGAAAACGACTTGCGTTATCCAGGCCGCATAAAGCTGACCATGATTCGCGAAACCCGCATCGTGGAGTACGCGAGATAGGCCTGTCGCGTTTTGCATAGGAAATTATTCACTGGCCCGCTCGCGCGGGCTGGCAATATGCAAGGTAGGACTGGTCAAGGCGCGCTTCGCTTAAAGCCTTGACTCAGTCCTTTTGCGGCGCGAACAAAATTTTCGCGCCGCAATGATCCTATCGTTTTGCACAAAAAAAAACCGCTCGAAAGAGCGGCTTTTTTCGTTTAAGGCGGTTTTTTTAGCCTGGCAATTTTTTGCAAAGAAAAGCGCGTAGCGAGGGTTCCAAGCGGCGCAAACTTAGGACACGTTAAGCTAATCGCTTTGCCCTAAAAGTACCTCGTTTGCGGGCGGTTGGGTTCCCGCTGGGAGCCTGTTTTTTTTGGGCCTAGTGGAAGGCAAGTCTAAAATAGACTGCTAGGGTGTTGTCGTAATTGTTGTAGCCGGTGGGCAGGAACAAGTAGCTGGCGCCCACTACGGGAACGATGCCGCCGCCTTTTTTAAAGTCGTATTCGGCGGCCAGCCTAAAGCCGTTTCCCCACTTGGAGGCTTTGACCTTTTCGTAGTCGCCGTTCATGCCTTCCCAGTCGTGGCGGACGCCAAGCGCGTAGGCTAGGGAAAGCGAAAGGTTTCCAAGGCCGGGATAAAATTGCAGGCCGCCGAAAAATACCGGCGAGGCGTGGTTTGAGTGGCGTCCGTCCTTCCATATAAAGTCGAGCATTGTTTGAAAGCCGCCCAAAAAGTAAAGCTGGTCTGTCAGCTTTAGCGTGATTCCGGCGTCGGTGTAAAGGATGATTCTGCTGTAGCCGGACCTCATGGCTTGGCGCTCGTTGGATTTTAGGGCGCTGTCTCCATAAAATGTGTATCCGCTTCCAAGCGCGAACTGAAAGCCAAAAAACTTTCGCTCGCTTTCCGCAAAAATCAAGGCGGAACATAGGAAGGCTGCAAAAAATAACGCGATTTTCTTCATATCTAAATTTATCGGAAAAATCGCTGGACTTTTGACCAGAATTTGATTATCTTTAAAGTATCAGCGGCAATGATAGGAGAACTAATATGGCAGAAAACTGCGGACACGATTGCGGACATTGTTCTGAAGGCTCTTGCGCGGAACGAAGCGCTCCCCAAAAATTGGAGCCCAACAAAGACAGCAAAATAAAGAAGGTAATCGCGATTGTCAGCGGAAAGGGCGGCGTAGGAAAGTCGCTTGTGACAAGCCTCTTGGCTTGCAAAATGCAAAAAATGGGCTACAAGTCGGCCATTTTGGACGCGGACATCACAGGCCCGTCGATTCCCGAAAGCTTTGGCGAAAGCGACCAGCGCGCCGACGTTGTTGAAGGAAAGGATTTGCTCAATCCTGTCGTCACTGCAAGCGGAATCAAGCTCATGTCGATGAATTTTTTGCTTCAAAACGAAAACGATCCTGTCGTTTGGAGAGGCCCTGTCATTTCCGGCGCGGTAAAGCAGTTTTGGACCGACGTTGTTTGGAAGGACGTTGACTTTATGTTCGTGGACATGCCTCCGGGAACTGGCGACGTTCCGCTTACGGTTTTCCAGTCGCTTCCGATTGACGGAATCATCGTCGTGTCGTCGCCCCAGCAGCTTGTGCGCGTGATTGTGGAAAAGGCCGTTAAGATGGCCAACATGATGAACGTTCCGATTTTGGGCTTGATAGAAAACATGTCTTACGTCAAGTGCCCGGATTGCTCCAAGGAAATCTACGTCTTTGGAAAGAGCAACATCGAAGGCATAGCCAAGACTTTCAACTTGCCAGTTTTGGCCAGAATCCCCATGCGGCCCGAAACCAGCGCGCACGTCGATTCGGGCGACATCGAAAACCTTGATGTCCCGGAGCTTGACGAAGCCGCGCAAAAAATCAAGGCGCTATTGTAAATCCTTAAAGCGGTCGGAGGGCTGCTCGTCAAAGTAGGAGCGGAATGTTTCTTCCGCCGCTTGGGGGGTAGCCGCGTTGAGCATTTTCATCTTTATGTAATGGCCAAAGGTAAAGTTGTCGCAGTAGTAGGAAAAAAATCTCTGCATGCGGCTTTTAAAAAATTCCTTTGGCTGGAACTCTTGCAAAAGCGCGATGTAGTCCAAGCCCGTTTGCATTAAGTCAACACGGTTGTTTGGCGAGCCAAAAGCGGCTGCAAGGGCGCAATCGTTTGAGGCCGCCGCGCCTTTCGCGCTGGGGCTTTCGTCCGCGCATGCGGCGCCGTTCAGCGCCGCGCCATTAAGGTCTTGCGAAAAATCGCTGGGCTGGCCTAAAAGCGCCGCGCGCAATTGGGCGAAAATCCAGGGCTTTTGAACCGCGGCCCGGCTAATCATAAGGCCCTTGCAATCCGGGCAGTCTAAAAGCGCGGCGCGGGCGCTGGGCGCGTCCTTTACGTTTCCGTTGTAAATCACTTCAACTCCGCGCGGCTTTAGGAGGGCGGCCAATCGTTGGGCGTAAAAGCGGCGCGGCGGCCGGCTAAGCTTTTCCCTTTGCGCGCGCGGGTGCAAGACTATGCGCTGGACTCCTGAGTCGCAAAGGCCTTTGCAAAAATCGTAAAATTTTTCTTCGCTAAAATTGTCCGCGCCCAAACGAATCTTTGCGCTCAAACGGTAGGCCGGCGCGGCTTTTTCCATCGCGCGCTTTACGCCTTTTACCATCGAAAGCGTTTCTTCTTGCGGCTTTAGCATCCAGGCTATTCCTGCGCCGGAATGGACAATCTCTGGCGCCGAGCAGCCCATGTTTATGTCGATCCCGATTCCGCCAAGCGGAGCGAGGACTTCAACCGCGGCCGCCATAGAAGCTGCTTCCTTGCTTGTAAGCTGCCAAACGATTTTTTGCGGAACAGGCCCGTTCATCAAATAGTATTTTTCAAAGGGGCCTTTTTGCAAAAGCGTGGGAGCGTTTATCATTTCGGTGTAGTATTCGTCCGGGCCGCCGAATTTTTCGACAAGGCGTCGGAAGGCCTCGTGGCTAAGCGTCGCCATCGGCCCCGCGATTAGTTGCGTCATGCTTTTATTCTACCACTCTGCGAGTGGTTTTGCTAGTGGAAATATCTACTGTCCGCTCTCGCGGACTACTGGCAATAGCGCAATCGCGCGAAATTTGCTATAATGTCTGCATGGAAATTGAACTTAAGGCCCATGCGCGCGACCGCGAGGCCGTTTTGCAAAAATTGCGCTCTTTTGCAGTCTTTGACAAAAGCGTCTCAAAGGACGACCGCTACTTTAAATTGGAAAAAGACGGCGCCCCAAACGGACACATAAGCGCTCGCATCCGGCAAGAAAAAAGCTCCGGCCAAAACGGCCGTGCGCTGGAAGAAAAAATTTTTTTGACTTACAAAAAAAAAGAAAGGCGCCTTTCGTCGGGCGGCGGCGCGCTTGAGGTGAACCAAGAGTTTGAGTGCGCCTTGGACAACGCCGATTGTTTGGAAGCGCTTTTTTCCGACATTGGTTTTGTTCCTTATCTTACAAAGCATAAGGACGCGATCGGCTTTTACGCCGACACCCCTTGCGGAAAGGCGCATTTGGAGTTGTGTTCAGTTCCGCCATTGGGAGACTTTTTGGAAATAGAGTTTGTGACGGAAGGCGATGTTCCCGAAAAAGAGATCGCCGCGATGAGGGCGGAGCTTGAGGCGCTTGTCTTAAAGTGCGGCCTTGCCCTTGATGATATTGAAGAAAAGTATTATTCTGAATTACTGGCGGCGGTGTGATTGGCTGAAAGCCTAAAACCTAACGGCGCCGCGTTGCTTTAAGGAGAAAAAAATGTTTGATCGAGCAGCTTACAAAAAAGCGGCCAAGGCTCAGCTTAAGGGCCGCTGGAAAATTCCCGTGTTGACAAGCCTTTTGATTTTCGCTTTGCTTTCCATCCTTTGCTCCGCCTTGGTTGCGTTTTTTGGCGACGACATTACGGTCAACCTAAACGCCGCGGCCGGAAACTTTAGGGCGGGCGTTCACGGCGGCCCGCGCGCGACGACGGCTTCGATTTTCATCGCCTTGATTGTCGCGGCCTTTTTGTTGGCGCAAAAACGCTTGTTTTATATTATGAAAGCCGAGCCGCGGCCGGTAACGTTCGGCGACTATTTGGAAGGCCTTGGACAATGGTGGCAGGCGGTTCGCGGCTACCTTTGGAGAACCCTGTGGGTGTGCCTTTGGTCGCTTCTTTTTTGGATCCCCGGAATCATCAAATGGTATTCTTATTCGATGATGGTTTACATCATGGCCGAATATCCTGAAATCAAGGTTTCCAAGGCCATAAAAATCAGCAAGGAATTGACCCGCGGCTACAAGGGGGACTTGTTCGTAACCGATTTGTCTTTCATTCCGCTTTTTATTTTGTGCTGTCTTACATTGGGAATCGGCTTTTTGTGGCTTATGCCTTATTACCAAGCCGCCTACACAAACATTTACCAAGCGCTAAAGGAAACCGCGCTTGCCTCAAAAAGAGTCTCGCCGGAAGACTTTGCGTAATCGCTTTTTAGGAGAATAAAATGAACGAAGAGCTTTCAAAGAATAAAAAGAAGGGCGGCGGCCTCTTGTTTTTGATAATCGTAATCGTCATCGCGGTTTTGGCCATAGCCTTTTGCGTTCTTAAAGGCGTTGGCGTAATAAAAGGCGCTCCTTCCGCCTCGCGCGGCGGAAATCCCGCCAGCCTCAACATGGGAAACTTTAGGCTGGGAAAAATCGGCGGCTCAAAGTATGTGGCCCGCCTTTACATTACCGGCGTGATCCAAGAAGCCAACGAAACCTACAACCAAGGCTGGCTTTTGGACACGGTCGAAAGCCTTGAGAACGATTCCAACAACATAGGAATTCTTTTGGTCATCGACTCTCCCGGCGGAACGGTTTACGAAGCCGACGAGCTTTATTTGGCCCTGCGCAAGTACAAGAATTCCGGCAAGGAAGTTTGGGCCTACTTTAAGAGCATTGCGGCTTCGGGCGCATACTACATCTCTTGCGCGGCCGACACGGTTTACGCAAACCGCAACTCGCTCACAGGATCCATCGGCGTGATCTTTGGACCGACAATCGACGCCACGGGCTTGCTCGAAAAAATAGGAGTCAAATCCACAAACTTTGTTTCTGGCAGAAACAAGGCGATGGGCAATTACAACAATCCTTTGACCGACGAGCAAAGAGACATCATGCAGAGCGTTGTTGACGAATGCTACGAACAGTTCGCTTCTATCGTGGCGTCGGCGAGAAAAAAGTCTTTGACCGAGACAAAGGCTTTGGCCGACGGCCGCATCTACACAGCCGGCCAGGCCAAGCAAAACGGCTTGATTGACGGAATAGGCTCACAAGAAAACGCCGAGGACAGAATGAGGGAGCGCCTTATGGCGTCGCTCTCGTTGTCAAGCGAGGAGGCCGACGCGATTGACTTTGTGGACTACGAGTATGTTTACCAAGCGCCCTTTATGCGCCGCATCTTTGAGTCTATGACCGGAGTTTCTGTAAAGCGCGTCGTCGAGGACAATTTGGGGCCCAGCATAAAATATCCGGCCTACTTGTTCCAATACTAAAAAGCGTCTTTTGAGACTATGGTTTTCATCATGGCGCTCAAAAGCTCCAAGGGCAGGTTTTCGGCCTCGTAGCCGACCTCGTCCTTGATTCTTTTCCAATCGTCTTGGTCTAGCGCGTCGGTGTCTTCCTCTTCGTTAAGGAAGGAGTTTACGGCGGCCAGCTTTTCCAAGGCGGAATCTTCCAATTCCGGGCCGCGCGCCCATTCGTTCCTCCACCAGTCAAAAAGGGAAGAGGCCAAGCCCTTGCATTGGGCGTTTTGGCCGGTAAAAAGCCGCTCTATGTCCAAGAGGGCCGCGTTCATGTTGAAGGCCGCGGCGGAACGGTTGTTTTTTTTGATTCGCTTAAGGTCGGCTGAAAATTTTTCGCTTTTGTTCATGCCGATAATCTATCAGTTTTTTTGAAAAAAATCAATTTTTGGCCGACTTTTCTCTTGACTTTTAGGGCAAGTGAATCTACAATAATAAATATGGACTTAAGAACTGTACTTACACCAGAAACGGTGAACCTTCACTTGAAGGGAAAAACAAAAGACGACATTATCGACGAAATGCTCGACATCCTTGTTAAGGCGGGAAAGGTTACAGACAAAGCGGCCGCCCGCGACTGCGTCCTTGAGCGCGAGCGCAAGATGTCAACAGGCATGAAGCATGGAATCGCCATTCCCCACGGAAAGACTGACACCGTAAGCGATTTGGTCGCTTGCATCGGAATTTCGGACAACCCAGTAGACTTTGACTCCCTTGACCAAGATCCCTGCCGCATTTTTATTATGACGCTCTCTCCTGTAAACAAAACCGGCCCGCACCTTCAGTTCTTGGCTGAGGTGAGCCTCTTGTTCAAGAGCGCCGGAAAGCGCCAGCAGATTCTTGAAACTCAAGACAAGGCTGAAGTAATCAAGATTTTGACAGAATAGAGGGAAGGCTTGCGCTGTCCTTTATGCTCTCGATTCCGCCTCTGTGAAAGTTCTTTTTGCAGAGGTTGAATTTATTTTAAATGGAGTTGACGAAAATGAATGAAATTCAAGTGGCCTACAAGGACATCGTTTTGCCGGATGGTTCGCCCAACGAGGAATATCTGGCCGGCCTTAGGAATCGATTGAAGGATTTGGAGGGGCAGGGCCAGGAAGCCATGCTCAAACCCCTTGTCGACGCCCAGGATTGCAGGGACGTCGACGCCGCTCTGGAAGTCACCGCAGCCTACAAGCATTGCGCGCGCCGCGTAAAGGACTGCCAAAGCGTAAAGGGCTTTTTCGTCCCGGAGCTTTTTTCTTTGATGGAGCGGGGCGCGGAATTGGCCGACAACTTTAAGTCCGAGCTTTTGGAAAAGCACCCGCATTACATCTTTAGATAATGGAGATTTTGCAAAATACTCTAGTTAATGCAGAAAAATCAACAAACTGATAAAAAAGATAAAATTTTGCAAAAATTCATTAAAATTTTCAAAAAAACTCTTGCATAAAAGTTAAAAATGCGCTTTTATGTTGCGACATGACCAAAGATTATAAAGATCATTCGGAATTTTATCATACGGCTTTGCTGGCCGTTATTCTCGCGATTTTTTTCGCTGGAGCCGGAGTCGCGGCGCTGTTTTTTGCGCCCCAATCGCCGGAGCCGGCTTACTCTAACATGGTCTCTGTAATCGAGGAGCCTCTTTTGGCGGAAGAGGGCGTTTACGCCGAGGAAATCAGGTCCGGCATCCAAAACGTCTCTTGGCTTGAAAACAAGGCCTCTTTTAGCCCCATTTATTTTGACGACAACGAAAAGGCCGGCTCCGTGGACAAGGGCCTTCAATTTTATCGCAATCCTTCGACCCGCGCCGCCGTTGAGTGGTTTTACCTGCGCGTCACCGGAAACCGCGACGTTACGATGGCCGTTTTGGACGCCGCCAACCGCGAGGACATTCCGCTTAGCCTGGCCTTCGCGCTTTGCTACACCGAAAGCCGCTTTAACCGCTACGCCTATAACTTGAACACGAACGGTTCGATAGACAGGGGGCTCTTTCAGCTTAACGACAGAAGCTTTCCCCATTTGATGGAAAACGACTTTTTCGCGGCCGACACAAGCGCCCGCGTTGGAATGAAGCACTTGCGCTTTTGCATGAACGTCGCGGGAAACGACCTTACGGCCGTGGCCATGTATAACGCCGGCGTATCAAGGGTCAGAAACGACCAAACGCCGGCCAGCACCTTGCGCTACGTTAGCCGCATAGCGAGCTATAGGGCCAATTTGCAAACTTCTTTTGAGGAAGAGGTTGCGCGTCCCTTTAGGCAGTCAAACGAGCAAATTATCCTGGCTATTGCCAGATAACGGCGCGAAAGTTTTTCGCGCCAATAATAAACTCCTCCTTTTGTTTTTAGGCGCTTCCGTTGGAAGCGCCTTTTTTTTGTTAAAACTTTCACAATAAAGTTCACGCGGTCGTGTTTTTGGGCTTTTACGCCTTAATTTTCCTTAAAAAACGGGCTTTTTTCTTGACAAAATTTCACATTGCATTTAGAATTGACGCTAGGTTTATGTGAAATAAATCACAATAAAAAGGAACGGGGTGATGGCGGACATGCAAAAGATTCCAGAGGCATCAAGAAGACGCTTGGCCTTGCTTTTCGCGCTTTTGTCTTCGTATGGCGGAGACAAAATCACTTCGATTCAAATTCAAAGGATGACCGGAATCGACCGCGCCCTTATACGAAAGGACATTTCGCTTGCGGGCTTTAAGGGCGGCGTTTCAAACGGCTACAAGGTCCAGGACTTGCGCGAGGCGGTTAGGGCGGCTTTGGGCCTTCCCCTTCCGGACCAAAAGCGCTTTTGCTGCATAGCCGGCTTGGGAAAGCTGGGCGCGGCCTTGATGCAATGCGGAATCTTTGACGAGTCGCCCTTTAAGATTGTGGCCGGCTTTGACAGCCGCGTGAACCGCACCGAAGTTTTGAGCGCCGACTTTCCGCTTTACCCTGCGGCCAAGATGGAGGCGGTGATTCCAGAGTCAAAGATTGACTTTGCGATTTTGGCGGTGGAGGACGACCAAGCCCAGCTGATGGCCGACCGCTTGGCAAAAAGCGGCGTAAAGGGAATCGTGAACTTTACGGGCCAGGTTTTGGAAGTTCCGGAAGGCGTCGCGGTGGAGAATGTGTCTCCGCTGTTGGCGCTGAACAACATTGTCGCGGCGCTGCAATCGAGCGCAAGCTGACGCTTGTTTGTTGGCCGCATTGATTTGAAAAAAAATATTAATTTATAGGAGCGATTATGAGCAGAGTGTGGAATTTTAGCGCGGGCCCTTCTTGCCTGCCTGAAGAAGTTTTAAAGGAATGCGCGGCCGAGATGATGGACTGCAACGGAACAGGCCAGAGCGTCATGGAAATGAGCCACCGTTCGGCGGCCTTTGAGCCCATCATAAAGGACGCGGAGGCGCGCGTGCGCAAATTGATGAAGGTGCCTGACAACTACAAGATTTTGTTCTTGCAGGGAGGCGGCTCAACGCAGTTCGCTATGGTGGCCCAGAATTTGGGAATCCATACAGGAAAGGCCGCCTACATCCAGACCGGCGTTTGGGCCAAGAAAGCCGCCGCCGAAGCGCGCCATCTTGGAGTCCAGGTTGACGTAATCGCTTCCAGCGAAGACAAAAATTATTCCTACATTCCCAAGGTTGAAAAAATCGAAGGCGACTACGACTACGCCTACATTTGCTTTAACAACACAATCATGGGAACGCATTACGAATACATTCCCGACACCGGAAAGATTCCGCTTGTGGCCGACATTTCTTCCTGCGTTTTGAGCGAGCCGCTTGACGTTTCAAGGTTCGGCCTCTTGTTCGCGGGCGCGCAAAAGAACTTGGCTCCCGCCGGAGTCACTCTTGTGATTATCCGCGAGGACTTGGTTTGCGACTTGGAAAGCTGCCGCCCGGGAACTCCGACAATGCTTTGCTACAAGACCCACGTTGATGGCGAAAGCATGTACAACACGCCGCCTTGCTACACGATTTACGTTTTGGGAAAGGTGCTCAAGTGGATTGAAGCCAACGGCGGAGCGGAAGGAATGGCCAGGCGCAACAAGGAAAAGGCCGACTTCCTTTACGATTATTTGGACAAGAACGAAGGGAATTTTTATCATGCAACTGCATTGATTGGCAGCCGTTCACTTATGAACATACCTTTTCTTACAAAATACGCTGGAGCGGAAAACGAAAAGGAAATCAACGCCAAGTTCGTCAAAGAAGCCGAGGCTGCCGGCCTTGTAAACCTTAAGGGCCACCGCTTGGTTGGCGGAATGAGGGCCAGCATTTACAACGCGATGAGCCTTGACGGCGTAAAGGCGCTCGTTGACTTTATGAAGGTATTCGCGGCCAAAAACTAGCGGCGAAAAAAACGGCGGCAAGCCGTGCTTTTTGGAGGAAGACAATGTTTAAGATTCAGACTTTGAATAAAATCAGCGCGGTGGGCTTGGAAGAGTTCCCCCGCGACAACTACGAGACGGCCAGCGGCCTTAACGACCCGGACGCGATTCTAGTCCGCTCGGCCGACATGCACACGATGGACATTCCCGGAAGCCTCAAGGCCGTGGCCCGTGCAGGAGCCGGAGTGAACAACATTCCGATTGACTCGATGACCGACAAGGGAATCGTAGTCTTCAACACGCCCGGAGCCAACGCCAACGCCGTAAAGGAATTGGTTTTGCTTTCGCTCTTGATTTCAAGCCGTCCGGTTTTTGAGGCGGCGGATTGGGTAAAGACTCTTGCCGGAAAGGGAGAGGAAATCCCGGACTTGGCGGAGAAGGGAAAGAGCCAGTTCGTTGGCCACGAGCTTAAAGGAAAGAAGCTTGGCGTCATCGGCTTGGGAGCGATCGGAGCCTTGGTCGCCAACGCCGCCGTAAAGCTTGGAATGGAAGTAATCGGATACGATCCCTTTATGTCTATCGCCGCCGCTTGGAGGCTTGACTCTTCAATCAAGCACGCCGAAACCTTGGACGTCCTTTTGAGCAAGGCCGACTACGTGACGATTCACATTCCGCAGACGCCCGACACAAAGGGCTTGATCAACGAAAAGACAATCAAGAACATGAAGGACGGAGTTGTAATCATCAACATCGCGCGCGGCGGCTTGGTCAACAACGACGACATTTTGGCGGCGCTCGACAGCGGAAAGGTCCGCTGCTTTGTGACCGACTTTGCCAGCGAAGAATTGTTGAACAAGAAAAACGTCATTTGCTTTCCCCACCTTGGAGCGTCAACGCCCGAAGCGGAAGACAATTGCGCGGTTATGGCCGTCAACGAGCTTCGCGAATTTTTGGAGAAGGGCAACATCACCAATTCTGTCAACTTCCCCAAGTGCGTGACTGAAAACCCGATTCCCAAAAACGGAACGCGCCTTTGCATAAGCCACAAGAACGCGCCCGGAATCGTTTCAAAGTTCACGACAGTTTTGGGCGACGCCAAGCTTAACATCGCCGGCATGATCAACCAAAACCGCGGCGACACGGCCTACAACATCATCGACATCGACGGCGTTGTTCCCGAAGAAACCCTCCGCGCGCTTGCCGGCATCGAGACGGTCACAAAAGTCCGCCCGATTTTCGCGTAAACTTTCGCGCTTATATGTTTATAGAGCCGATGACGGTTGTTTCGTCGTCGGCTGTTTTTTTGCCCCAAAAGCTCTTTTTGCGCGGCGACTCTTCGTCGATTTCGCGAAGGCGCTCGCTGGCTGCCTGGCTTGAATCTGATGAGCCGCCCATAGCCTTTGACGCCGCGCTCGAACGGCGGGCTTTTGGCGCTGTCAAAAAGCCCGCCATGCTTCCGGCCAAGGCGCCCGCCAGCTGGACAAAGACTCCTATGACGGCAAAGCGGTCCAGGGCGCTTCCAAGCGCGGAGTTGTAAAGGTTTGCGGCGACGCAAAGGGCAAAAGTCAAAACGCTTGAAAGGCCAATCTCTTTTTTCGCCAGCGAGGTTATGGAGGAAAGCAAAATCAACATTAAGGCTACGCTGGCCGCTCCGCACAAGGCTTTGGGAACAAGGCACGCGTTGAGGACGCCTGTGACAAAAGCGCAAATCGCTGTCATCAAGGCGACGGCGGGCGAACCGTATCGTTCTTCCATGAGCGCGCCAAAAGGAAGTATGAAGGCAAAAGAGACAATCAATTGCAAAAAGTTTTTGCTGCCAAAGACAAAAAGAAAGAGGCGCGCGTAGTTCGCCGCTGACGAAAAGTTAAAGGCAGGATCCGCGCCTTTCGCGCCGGGAGCGGAGAAAATGTTTTGGACTAGGCTGTAGTTTTTTAGAGCCGCCGCGTCAAGGATAAAAACAAATAGCGCGATCAGGCAAAATACGATTGAGACAGGTGCGTCGAATTTAATTTTAAAAGATTTTTTTGATGGCATTTTATTTGCGGACGGCGCGTTTTTTCCGCCCTTTCCTCCGCTTTCTTTATCGGAAAATTTTGTCAAATTTTTTAATTTTTTGCCGAAAATAGATGTATGAAAAAGTTTTTGTTAAACGGTTTTCTCATGCTTTTGTTTTTGCTTCCGCTTGCGGCGCAAAATAACCTTTTGATTTCTCCGGAAGATTTGCGCGTCGAAAAAGTTGACGGCGGAACAAACATCTACATTAGAAAGAAGCCTGGCCTTGAATCGGTCATGCTGACAGAAACTACAAAAGATCCGCTTGGAAAGGAAGACAACTACGCTTACCGAGCGCGCGAATGGAATCCCGTTAACGGCGACGAAAAGCGGATTCTTGACGGAGAGGTTCTTGACTCAAAAGAGAGAGGCCTTTACTTTTTGGTTGATTCAAACGCGGGCGACGACGCGCAGTTTGGAAAAGCCTTTTTGATTTTTGTTCCCGACGAGTTGGTTTACGGCTACGATTGGACGCGGCATGGAACGGTTCAAGTCGGAAAGGGAACTTTTATCAACATACGCGGCTTTGAAAAAAAATACTGCGACTACACGGGAGCTTTTTTTGACAACCCCTATATGTTCAATTTTGAAAAAAGAAAGAGGCCGCGTCCGGCTCTTCCGCCCGCTCCTGTAGTCGAGGAAAACATGCCGGAGACGGAAGCTGAACCAGAGCCAGAACCAGAGCCTGAAGAAGTCGTTCTTACCGATGACTACAATCCCTTGGCCGCCGACAAGTTCAAGGAATTATCAGACATGCTGATTTATTCAAAGGGTCCTGACTCTTTGCTTGACGACATAAGCGCGGCCTTGGCTTCAATCAATCCCAAAGATAAGGTTGACGTTGTTTTTGCGATTGACGCGACTGGCAGCATGAAAGACGACATAGAGATGCTCCGCGAAAAATTGGTCCCGCGCTTGACGCAAGAGCTGGCGGGTTTTGGAGACGTTCGCTTTGGACTCTTGCTTTACCGCGACTACGGCGACAATTTTTGGACGCGCGGCCTTCCCGTTAAATTTTTTGACTTCACAAAGTCGCTCGACGACTTTATCAAAAACTTGAACGGCTTTAAGATTCTTGGAATGGAAGGCGGCGACATTCCAGAGCCTGTTTACGAGGCGCTTTTCGCTTCTATGGAATTTTACAAATGGCGCGACGATGCCAGCAAAAAGATAATCTTAATCGGCGACGCGGAGCCTCATCCAACGCCGCGAAGAAGCGGAAAGTATTCCAAAGACTTGGTCGAAAAGACCGCCCGCGAAAAGAACGTCAGCATTACCGCGATTATCACGCCTGACGACAAGGACAGGCGGGGGCGCTAGGATTGACGCGGCGCCAAGCCGCTATCTTTCTTCCACAGCTTTTTCGGCGGAACTTTCGCCAGAGCCTTCCGTCTTGGGAGGCTCTATTCCTTTTGGCGCTTCCTTGGCTTCTTCTTTAGTTTCGTCTACGGGGGCTTGAGGGGCGGCTTCTGTTTGGGCTTTTTCTTGCTCTTTTGGAGCGGCATCTTCTTTTACAGCTGGCGCCGCTTCTTGCTTTGGCTCGGCCTCTGTCTTGGGCGCGTTTTTCCTGGCTTCAAATTCCTTGATTTTTTCCGCCGGAATTTTCGCAAGCTCTATTCCGCACAAAATTTTGTAGGAGCCTGGAAGCCCGACGGGAACGCTTTCGTAAATTTCCAGGATTTCATTAAAGTTGTCGTAGGCCGCGGAGTATTTTTTTTGCTTGATGTATAGGTGGCCCAACTCGTACTTTGCCTCAAGAAAATGCTTTGGGTCGTCGCCATAGCGGTCCAAAACCGTGTTAAAGTAGATTTCGGCCGCCTTGTAGTGATGGTTGTCGTAATTGTCCTGGCCCAGCTGGATAAGCTGGCGCGCGTCAAGTTCCTCCGAAATTTCTTTGGGAACGGTTTGGCAGCCGCAAAAAAGCGTCAAGGCAGCCAAAATCAAGCCTGCGAATATGGTCGTTTTTTTCATAAATATTTCCTAATTCTAACAGAGTAAACAACTTAACTCAAAAAAAGTTAAGGCCGCGCGGCTCTTTTTTCCGCGCTTTCTTTCTATTGTAATATTTTTTTAAACAATTTACAATATAATTTATGGAAAGAATCAATTTAAATGACCAATGGGTTTGGACTCCTGAATTTCAGGCGGAACTTTGTTCCCCAAAAATAAAAAGCCCCGCGCTAAAAAAATCCTTGCAAAAGGTTCGCCTGCCGCACAGCGTTGCCACAACGCCTTGCAACTACTTTTCGCCGTCCATATATCAAATGCTTTCCGGCTACAGGCGCGAGTTTAAGACACAAAAGTCTTGGAAAAACCGCCGCGTCTTTGTCACCTTCCTTGCGGCCGCGCACGAGGCGGAAGTTTGGATTAACGGAAAGAGCCTCGGCGTCCATTCTTGCGGCTACACGGCATTTAAATTTGAGCTTACCGAAAATCTTTTGCCCGCGGGAAAGACAAACGTTTTGTCGGTAAAGCTTGACTCGCGCGAGAGCTTGGACGTTCCGCCCTTTGGCTTTGTGATTGACTACATGACTTACGGCGGCCTTTACCGAGGCGTTTGTTTGGAAATTTCCAACGAAAATTTTATCAGCGACGTTTTTGTAACGACAAAGGGAAAGGCTTTTAGCGCCAAGGTCAGCCTTGACAAAAAGACCGACGCGCTTGTCCGCCTTGCGCTGCGCAAGGCCGGCGGAAAAAAAATCATTTTCCAAAAGGAGAGCGAGCTTAAGGATGGAGACTCTTTGACGGCCGCCTCTGAGCCGCTTGACCTGGAATTGTGGTCGCCCGAAAGTCCCGCTCTTTACGAATTGGAAGCGAGCCTTTATTACGGAAAGAATTTGATTGACTCAAAAAGCGTCCGCTTTGGATTCCGCGACATAGAGATGAAGGCGGACAGCCTTTTTGTGAACGGAAAGAAAACGCTTTTGCGCGGAATCGACAGGCACCAAAGCTTTCCTTACGTTGGCTACGCGATGCCTGCTAGCATGCAAAAACTTGACGCGGACATTCTCAAAAACGAGCTTGGCCTCAACGCCGTCCGCACAAGCCACTATCCGCAGTCGCAGGACTTTGCCGACCGCTGCGACGAGATAGGCCTTTTGGTCTTTACCGAAATTCCAGGCTGGCAGCATATCGGCTCTTCCGACAAATGGAGGAGCCAAGCCGTCCAGAATGTCCGCGAGATGGTGGAGCAGTACAGAAACCACCCTTCGATTTTTTTGTGGGGCGTCCGCATAAACGAGTCGCCGGACGACGACGATCTTTACCAAAAGACCAACGCGCTTTGCCGCGCGCTTGATCCAAGCCGTCCGACCGGCGGAGTGCGCTGCATAAAAAAATCCCATTTGCTTGAAGACGTATACACTTTCAACGACTTTGTCCACGAAGGAAACAACGCCGGCTGCTCAAAAAAATCCGCCGTCGTCCGCGCGCGCGACAAAAAGAAGCCTTACTTGATTTCAGAGTACGCGGGCCACATGTTCCCCACAAAAAATTTTGACGACGAAATCCACAGAACCGAGCACGCCTTGCGCCACGCAAACGTTCTTGACGCAGTCGCCGCCGCTAAAGGCGTTGCCGGAAGTTTTGCCTGGTGCGCCTTTGACTACAACACCCACAAGGATTTTGGAAGCGGCGACTACATTTGCTATCACGGCGTGATGGACATGTTCCGAAACCCCAAGCTCGCGGCGGCGGTCTACCAAAGCCAGCAGGAAAAAATTCCGGTTTTGGAAATTTCTTCTTCGATGGACGTGGGCGAGCATCCGGCCAGCGCGCGCGGAAAAAACTGGATTTTCACAAACGCCGATTCGGTAAAGATGTACCTTAACGGAAAGTTCATCAAGGAATACAAGCGCGCGGATTCGCCTTACAAAAACATTCCGCATGGGCCGATTTTGATTGACGACTATGTCGGAGACCGTTTGGCCGACGAAGCCGGCCTTTCCGCTTCCGCCGCCCGGGACGCGAAAAACATTTTGAACCACATCGCGCTTTACGGCCAAAACGCAGTGGGCTTTAGCCAGGCGCTTTCGTATGTCCGCCTTTTGGCGCGAGGAATCAACCGCGCGAAGATTACCGACCTTTACACAAAGTTCGTGGGCCTTTGGGGCGGCGAGGCTTCGGTCTTTAAGTTTGAGGCGGTGAAGGGCGGAAAGGTAGTGAAGACCGTCTTTAAGGGGCCGGTCCAGTCGATAGAGCTTTGCGCCGACGTTTCTTCTTCCGTTTTGCGTGAGGAAGAAAGCTACGACGCGGCGATGGTCCGCGTCAGCGCGCGCGACAATTATGGAAACGTTTTGCCTTACTTTGCGGAGCCGGCCTTCTTTGAGGCGCGGGGGGCGGTGGAAGTCTACGGCCCAAGCGAGGCTGCCTTCCGCGCGGGAACTTGCGCCTGCTACGTTCGCTCCGTGGGAAAGAAGGGCAAGGGAAGCCTTGTGGTCCGCGCCGCGGGAATGGAAAAGATTGTTGAGTTTACGGTAAAATAGGGCGAGGGCGATATGGAAGATTTGATGGAAAAAAACGGACTAAAAAGAAGGGTTCTTGTAGTCGACGACGAGGACGTGAACCGCGAGCTTTTGGGGAACATTCTTTCGGAGCGCTACGAGCTTTCTTACGCGGCCAACGGAGAGGAGGCGCTTGAAAAGCTTTTTGACAGGAACGCGCATTATTCGCTTGTCCTTTTGGACCTTCTTATGCCGATAATGTCAGGCCTTGAGCTTTTGGAAAAAATTCAGGCGGACGAAAGGCTGAGGGCTGTTCCGATAATCGTGATGACTTCTGAAAAGCCCGCCGAAGTAAAGAGCATAAAGCTGGGAGCGGCAGACTTCATCACAAAGCCCTTTGACATGCCCGAAGTGATTTTGGCGCGCTGCGAGCGAATCATCACGCTTTACGAAGACCAAAGCATCATCAAGGCGGCGGAAAAAGATTCCCTTACCGGCCTTTTTAACCGCGAATTCTTTTTTGAATACATTCACCAGATGGAAGACTGCAACAAAAACAAGAGCATCGACGCGCTCGCGCTCAACATCGACCACTTCCACATTCTTAACGAAAGCTACGGACGAAAAATCGGCGACAGCGTTTTAAAGACTACGGCCTCGCTTTTGATGAAGGCTTTTGAAAACTCTTACATCGAGTGCCGCACCGACTCCGACCACTTTTTTATGTGCGGCTTCCACAGGGACGATTACGTTTCCATTTTCAACGATCTTCAAGAGGAACTTTCGCGCGTGACGCAAATTCCAAAGATTCACTTTAGGGTAGGCATTTACCAAAACGTGGACAAAGACGCTCCGATGGAAACTTGGTTTGACCACGCGAAGCTTGCCTGCGACAGAATCAAAGGCGACTACACAAAGCAAATTTTCTTTTACACAAAGGAGCTCAACGACGCGGACCTTTACCACGAGCGCTTGATAAACGACATCGAAGGCGCGATAAAAAACCGCGACTTGCAAGTTTACTTTCAGCCCAAGTACGGAATCCTTGGCGAGAAGCCCGTCCTAAAAAGCGCCGAGGCTTTGGTAAGGTGGAAGCACCCAAAGCTTGGAATGATAAGCCCGGGCGACTTCATTCCCTTGTTTGAGGAAAACGGCCTTATCCAAAAGGTTGACCATTTTGTCTGGAGGGAAGCGGCCGATAGAATCAGGGAATGGAAGGACACAATCGGCGCCGCTGTTCCCGTGTCGGTGAACGTTTCGCGCATCGACATTTACGACGAAGGCTTTGAAGAGCGCGTCAATTCCATCTTAAAAGAAAAGAATCTTACGCCAGCCGACATATACCTTGAGATAACCGAGTCGGCTTACTCCGAGGACGCGGCGCGCTTGATAGAGGCCGTGAACCATTTGCGCGACAAGGGCTTTAAGATTGAGATGGACGATTTTGGAAGCGGCTACTCTTCGTTGAACATGATCACGACGATTCCGATTGACGTCCTCAAAATGGACATGAGCTTTGTGCGCAACATGAACAAGGACGAAAAGTGCCTTAAGCTTGTGGAGCTTGTGATTAGCATCGCGAAATTCCTGAACGTTCCTGTCGTGGCCGAAGGAGTTGAGGACACGGGCCAAGTTGAGGCGCTGAAAAAAATGGGCTGCGACATAATCCAGGGCTATTATTTTTCAAAGCCGCTTCCGGCGGACGGCTTTGCCGAGCTTTTAAAAAAGGAATTGGGAGGAAAGAACTGATGACTGTCGAGGCGTTGAAAACGTTTGGGGCCAACGTTGACGAAGGCCTGCGCCGTTGCATGAACAACGAGGAATTTTATCTTAAGATGGTCGCCAAGGCCGCGCAAAACGATTCCTTTGAAAAGCTTGAAGGCGCGATAAAAGAAAACAATCTTGACGCGGCCTTTGACGCGGCCCACGCGCTTAAAGGCGTTTTGGCAAACCTCGCGCTTAGCCCAATTCACGAGCCGATTTGCGAAATCGTCGAGCTTTTAAGAAGCAAGACCCAAATGGACTACAGCCCGCTCGTTGCAAAAATTCTTGAAAAACGAAACGAACTAAAGGCCCTTTGATATGAGAAACAAAAAAACAAATTTGCTTTTTCCTGTAATCGCGGGCGGAGTCGCCGCGCTTTTTATAATCGTCGTCGGAACGTTTTTGGTCGGAAAAAAAGCCTCGTCCGACACCGAAAAGGCCGTCCGCGCCGTAAGCTTTTTGTACCTTGACGAGCTGGCCGGCCGCCGCGAGCAAGTCGTCGCCACCGCGTTAAAGAACAACATCGACAAAATCTACGTGGCCACAAGCCTTATGGACAGTTCCGACCTTAGCGGCGAGGAGCGGCTTAGGGCCTACCAAGCGCGAATGAAAAAGCTCTACGGCCTTGAAAAGTTCGCCTTTGTGGACGAGGACGGCTTGATTTACACTTCGCTCGGAACGCAAAGAAACATCGGCGAATACAATTTTGACCACATCTCTTTGTCAAAGCCGGAAATTTCTGTCAAGGACGTAAAAAGCGGCGACAAAAAAGTCATCATCGCGATTCCCGTTCAGAACATGAGCCTTAACGGAAAAAAACTTTTGGTTTGCTTTATGGAAATCGGCATGGCCAACATGCTGCAAGGCGTTTCCCTTCAGTCCGACAACAACGACACAACTTTTTGCAACATTTACACGCGCAGGGGCGAGGCCTTGACCAACATGGTTTTGGGAGGCCTTGCCAGCGAGGACAACCTTTTGGAGGCGATGAAAAACGCCGACTTTAAGGAAGGCTATTCCATCGAAAAATTCTTGGACGAATTTTCTTCGGGAAAAAATGGCGCGGTCGCCTTTGGCTACGGCGGAATCGAAGAGACGCTTTCTTACGTTCCGATACAAAGAACGGACTGGATGCTGACTTACTTGATTCGCGACAGCGTCATAAGCGAAGAGATAAGTTCCGTCTCAAAGGGAATGATGGCGCGCAGCCTTGTTTTGACCGTAATCGTTTTCTTTGTCTTCCTCGCGATGTTCGCGGTGATTGTCGTTCAAATAAAAAAGAACGCCGCGCTTGAAGTTGAAAAAGAAAAGGACAACATGATAAACGCGCTTTCGTCGGACTACCGAAGCGTTTACTACGTTGACCTTGACAAGGACGAAGGCGTTTGCTACAGAAAGGACAAGTTCCTAAAGGGCAATGTCGACGAAGGGCAAACCTTTCCCTTTACAAAAAATTTCACCAAATACGCGAACACTTACATAAGCGAAGACAAGCGCGACGAGTTCCTGAAATTCGTGAGCAAGGAAAACATCAAGGCCGCGCTAAAAAAAGAGGCGGTCATTTCTTACCGCTTTGTAACTAGGCGCGGCGGCGTTGACCGTTACGGCATGGTAAAGATGGCTGGCGTAAAGCGAAACGAGGACGACCACGACAGAGACATTCACAAAGTCGGAATCGGCTTTGTTGACATCGACGCGGAAATGCGCGACTCGCTTCAAAAGAACCAAGCCTTGAGCGACGCGCTTGCCGCCGCCGAAGACGCCAACAAGGCCAAGACCGTCTTCCTTTCAAACATGAGCCACGAAATACGAACTCCGATGAACGCGATCATAGGACTGGACAACATCGCGCTCAACGACCCGGACATTTCAGAAAAGACGCGCGACTACTTGGAAAAAATCGGAGTGTCGGCCAAGCACCTCCTAAACTTGATAAACGACATCCTTGACATGTCGCGCATCGAGTCGGGCAGCATGGCGCTAAACAAAGAGGAGTTCTTCTTCCCAAAATTCATCGAAAGCATCAACACGCTTTTTATCGGCCAGTGCAGCGAAAAGCAGTTGAACTACAGCTGCCACATCAATGGAACTTTGGACGACTACTACATCGGCGACAACACAAAGCTGCGCCAAATTCTCATAAACACTTTGAGCAACGCCGTCAAGTTCACGCCGACGGGCGGAGAAATAAATTTGGGCGTGGAACGCGTGGCCCGCTTTGCCGGAAAGTCTACGATCCGCTTTACAGTCCGCGACACCGGAATCGGAATGAGCGAGGAATTCCTTCCCAAAATTTTTGACACATTCGCGCAGGAAAAGCAGGCGGGCGGAAACAAGTACGGAAGCTCTGGCCTTGGAATGGCCATCGTGAAAAATTTGGTGGATATGATGAACGGCGACATTTCCGTAAAGAGCAAGAAGGGCGAGGGAACGGAAATCACTGTCACGATAACGCTTTTGGATTCCGAAAAGAACGACTCGGTAAAAAAGATGGGCGAGGTTGACTTTAAGGGAATGACCGCGCTTGTCGTTGACGACGACGCGATTGCCTGCGAAAACGCAAAGCTTTCTTTGGGAAACCTTGGCCTTTTGTGCGAGACCGCCCTTTCGGGCGAGCAGGCGATTGAGATGGTCAAGATCCGCCACGCGCGCCGCGAGCCTTACAACTTGATTTTGATTGACTGGAAAATGCCGGAGATGGACGGCGTGGAAACGACCCGCCGAATTCGCTCGATTGTCGGAAGCGAGTCGGCCATCATAATTCTTACGGCCTACAATTGGGACGACATCACCGACGAGGCGCGCGCGGCCGGCGTTGACAGCTTTTTGGCAAAGCCGCTTTTCGCTTCAAACGTTGTGGAAGAATTCCGCTGCGCGATTGGAAAGAAAAAGGCCGCCAACGCGGAGGAGGCCAAGGCCGACCTAAAGGGAAAGCGCATCCTTCTTGCAGAAGACATGGAAGTCAACGCCGAAATCATGGTCATGGTCTTGAACATGCGCGAAATGCAAGTGGAGTGCGCGGCGAACGGCCGCGAGGCGCTTGAAATGTTCTCCAAGAGCCAGGAGAATTATTACGACGCGATTTTGATGGACATGAACATGCCGGAGATGGACGGCCTTGAGGCCACGATGAAAATCCGCGCGCTTGAAAGAGAGGACGCAAAGACGATTCCAATCATCGCGCTCACGGCCAAGGCCTTTGACGAAGACGTCCAGCGCAGCCTTCAGGCCGGCCTAAACGCCCACCTAAGCAAGCCCGTCGAGCCGGACGCGCTTTTTGCCACGCTGGAAAGCATGGTGAAGTAATGTTGTTTTGTGGTAAAATAAAAATTAGCGCATCGCGCAGGAGGAAATATGTCAGTTTTAAAAGATGGAATCAACGGAGCGGGAAAGCAGCTTGGAGCTTTTAAAAAATTCATTTCGCGCGGAAATGTCGTTGACATGGCTGTTGGCGTAATCATAGGCGGAGCCTTTGGAAAAATCGTCACAAGCCTTGTGAACGACATCATCATGCCCTTGATTGGTCTTGCCGTCGGAAAGCTTAACTTTGCCGACCTTAGCGTTACGATTGGCGAAAGCGAGATTAAGTACGGAAGCTTTATCCAAGCGGTTGTCGACTTTTTTATCGTGGCCTTTTGTATCTTCATCGTGATAAGGCTTTTTGAAAGCTTTAAGAAAAAGGAAGAGGAAAAGCCCCAGGAAGACGCGCCTGTGATAAAAAGCGACGAAGCCGTTCTCCTTGAAGAAATCCGCGACTTGCTTAAGGCAAAAAACTAACCTAATTTTAGCATGGCGGCGTCACAAGGCCGCCTGCTTCTCCTCAAAAAAAATTCAACTTTTTTCACTGTTTCTATTGACAGAAACATAAATCTCTTGTATATTTCTCTTAGCGGTTGTTTCTATGTGTAGAAACAACCGCTTCCCGGGACCGGGCGGCCATTCTGGGGCTGGCTTAGGTTCCGCAAAAATGGAGAAAAAAAATGCAAAAGAGAAACGACACGGTTTATGTCTGCCTGTCCAGCGAGCGCTACACGCCTTTTTCGCTGGCAAAAAAAATCGGGGCCAAGGCGATTTTGGAGTCGGCCAGCTTTAACAAGGGCCGCGAGCGCTATTCAATAATAATGGCCGAAGAAGCCTTTAAAATTGTGCAGGACGAGGAGGGCGTTGCCTTTTTGATTGACGGCCGCCGCTTGCCCTTTAACGCGGAAGGCGTCGTAAGCAAAAACGCCGTGGGCCAAACAAAAGAGGCCGACGTTCTTGACGCGCTCGTTTACTTGGCCGGCCAAAACGAATGCCCGGTAAAAGACATTCCGCTCCCCGCAAGCGGAATCGGCTACCTTAGCTACGAGTTTGTCCAGCGCTGCGACACCGTTCGCCTAGAAAACCAGTTTGACGAGCTTCGCATTCCGGAGTGCTGCTTTGTCGCGGGCCACGTCTACATCGTCTTTGACCACTTTACCGAAAAGCTCCACATCTTTGGACTGAACTACGCCGAGCGCCAAATCGACTTGAAGAAAACAGTGGACGAGCTTGTGAAAAAGCTGGGCAATATGGACTTCTCTTACATGGAGCAGACAGAAGAAGCCGCGCCCTGCAAGGTCATCACCAACATCGAGCAAAGCAAAAAGGAATACTGCGATAAAGTCGTCGAGCTAAAAAAGCATATCGTCGCGGGCGACATCGTGCAAGCCGTTCCCTCGCGCCGCGTCCAGCTTGAATGCGACATGAGCGCCTTGGAATTGTACCGCCGCCTGCGCTTGATAAATCCTTCGCCTTACTTGATGTACATCGACTTTGGCGACTTTCAGATTGCGGGCGCTTCTCCCGAAAGTCTTGTGCGAGTTGTCGGCGGCCGCGCCTCTATCCATCCGATCGCCGGAACGATTAGGCGCGGAAAGAACGAGGCCGAAGACGAAAAGCTCAAACTGCAGCTTTTGGCCGACCCCAAGGAAAGGGCCGAGCACCTTATGCTGGTTGACTTGGCCAGAAACGACTTGGGCCGCGTTTGCTCTTCCGGAAGCGTCAAGGTCACGCAGTACATGGAAACCGAAACATTCAGCCACGTAATCCACTTGGTAAGCAATGTTGAAGGCGACGTCGCCGACGGAATCTCGCCTGTGCAAGTTTTGCGCGCGTCTTTCCCTGCCGGAACTTTGAGCGGCGCTCCGAAAATTTCGGCCATGCAAATCGTCTCGCGCTTGGAAAAGACAAAGAGGCGCTTTTACGCCGGAGCGGTGGGCTACATTCGGCCCAACGGCGACTTGGACTTTTGCATCGCGATCCGCTGCGCCTTAAAGCAGGGAAAGGTTTGGACGCTTCAGGCTGGAAGCGGAATCGTTTACGACAGCGTTCCCGAGCGCGAGTTTGAGGAAACCAACGAAAAGCTCGGCGCGCTCATCGCCACTTTTGAAACGGAGGAAAAATAATGATTTTAGTAATCGACAATTACGATTCGTTCACATACAATGTTGTCCAAGCCTTGCAAACTTACGGAAGCGAAAAGGTTGAGGTTGTCCGAAACGACGCGGTGACGGTCGCCGACATCGAGGCGATGAAGCCCGACTACTTGGTCGTGTCTCCCGGTCCGGGAACTCCGCGCGACGCGGGAATCAGCGAAGAGGCGATAAAGTATTTCGCCGGAAAGATTCCCATTTTGGGAATTTGCTTGGGCCACCAGGCGATCGCCGAAGCCTTTGGCGCCAAGATTGTCGGAGCCAAGTTCATCAAGCACGGAATCGTCGAAGAAATGGACTTGGACGGAAAGGGCCTTTTCCGCGCGATCGGAAAAAAAGGAAAGTTCACGCGCTACCATTCGCTTGTAGTTGACGAGTCCACTTTAAGCGACGACTTTGAAGTCACCGCTCGCGCTTCCGACGGCGACATCATGGGAATCCGCCACAAAAAGTACGACATCGAGGGCGTCCAATTCCACCCGGAATCAATCGCAAGCGGCGACGTACAAAAATTCTTCATGGCCTTTTTGAACTACCGCCGCGAAAACCTTCCCGTGGCCGAATACCTTAACCAGTTGATTTTCAAAAAAGACTTGTCCGAAAAGCAGGCCGAATTCTTTATGGACATCATGACCGACGGAATGATGGACGAGCGCGTCATGGCCGCGATTCTTGTGGCGATGGCGGCCAAAGGCGTGGCCGAGTCCGAAATCACAGGCTGCGCCAAGGCCCTTCTTAAAAAGAAAAAGTCTTTCCCGCTAAAGCTTTCCGGCCACGCCGAAATCGTTGGAACCGGCGGCGACGGAAAGGGAAGCTTTAACATTTCCTCGCTTTCGGCCATTGTCGCCGACGCTTGCGGCCAGCCGGTGATCAAGCACGGAAACCGCGCCGTTTCCTCCAAGTCAGGAGCGGCGGACTTTTTTGAGGCGCTCGGAATCAACATCAGCGCAAGCCCCGACAAGACGGCGGAACTTGCCAAAAAAACAGGCTTCGCCTTTTTGATGGCGCCCCTTTACCATTCGGCGATGCGCTTTGCCGCGCCGGTAAGAAAGGCCTTGGGCGTAAAGACCGTGATGAACGTTTTGGGCCCGCTCTTAAACCCTTCTTGCCCAGACTACCAAGTGCTTGGCGTTTACAGCCATGATTTGCTTGAAACATACGCGCGCGCGGCAAAGGCTTTGGGCGCCAAGCGCGTAATGGTAATCGCAAGCCGCGACGGCTACGACGAAATCAGCCCCTGCGCGATCACTGACGTTTTCCAAATCGACGGAAACGGAAACGAAACTCGCTACGCGATAGACCCGGCAAAGTTTGGAATCGAAGGCGTTGACGAGTCGGAGCTTATGGGCGGAAGCGGAGCGGACAACGCCGCGCTCGCGATGGACGTTCTTAACGGAAAGGGAAAGAAAACCATCCGCGCGTCAATCGGCCTCAACACAGGCGCCGTCTTGTACCTAAGCGGAAAAACAAAGACCTTAAAGGAAGGCTACGACATGGCGCTCGCCGCGATTGACAGCGGAAAGGCCTTGAAAAAATTGCAGGAAATACAAACTGTCTCACGGGAATTGGCGGGCTAACATGGCGGCGGACATTCTTACACAGATTGTGGAAGGCCGAAAGGCTGACATAAAAAAGCGCGGCCTTGACTTTGGCTACGATATTCCGCAGAAACGAAAGCGGCGCGTCCACCCTTTTATTCAAGAAAAGGGAGTCGTTTTGGAAGTAAAGCGCGCCTCTCCCAGCAAGGGCGACATCGCTCCAAAACTTAACGCGTCGGAAACCGCCTTGGCCTACCAAGAGGCCGGCGCGTCCGCGATAAGCGTCTTGACCGAGGAAAATTATTTTAAGGGAAACCTTGGCGACTTGATAAGCGTTTGCCAATCGGTTGACGTGGCGGTTTTGCGAAAAGACTTTTTGGTTTTCCCGGACGAAATCGACGTGGCCTACAAGTGCGGAGCGGACGCGGTCTTGCTCATCGCGCGCATTCTTGACCAAGACGTTTTGGCCAAAATGCTTTGCCGCTGCGCCTCTTTTGGAATCACGGCTTTTGTGGAGCTTCGCTTGGAAAAGGACTTGCAAAAATTGGCGGCGGCAAAATCCTTGGCTGGCAAAGAGCTTCCGGCAATCGTTTGCGGAGTGAACTCGCGCGACCTAAAGGATTTTTCAATCGACCTTTTAAAGCCGCTTGGCTTTTTGGAGCGGATTAAAAGCGTCATGGGAAGCTCCTGCTCCGTCATTTTTGAAAGCGGAATCAGGACTGCCCAAGCCGCGGCCTTTGCCGGAAGCCTTGGCTTTACCGGGCTTCTTTTGGGCGAAGCCGCCGCGCGCGACACAAGCAAAGCCGCTTCTTTTGTCAAAGCCTTTGTGTCTGGAAGTAAAACGCCCAACGCGCTCGCTTGGAAAAAAATCGCGGCGAAAACCGAAAATCTTTGCAAGGCCCAAAATCCGGCGGCGCTCTTGGACGCGCGAAAAAAACATCCGCTTGTAAAAATATGCGGCCTCGCAAATGTTGAGGACGCTCTTTTTGCGGCGGACCTTGGCGCGGACTTTTTGGGCTTTGTCTTTTGCGAGGCCTCTTCGCGAAACGCAAGCGAAAGCGTCGTCCGCTTCGTCCGCGCCGCCTTGCGCGACAAAAACATGTCGCAAGCCGATAACGCCGCGCCGCGCGACAAGCCCGCAGGCGAAGCGTCGCGGAAATCCGCTCGAAACAACGATTGCGGTTTTGCGTTCGACGCTACGAGCGGACCTTTTATGGTCGGCGTAGTAGTCGACACGACAAGCGAGCAGGCAAAAGCCGCGCTTGCGCTTGTAAAAGAAGGCGTTTTGGATTACATTCAATTGCACGGCGAGCGCGCGGCCAAGGAATTTTTTGCCGACAAAGAGAACGCCTCTCTTCCCCATTACTGCGCGGCAAACTTGAGCGGCGAGGGCGGGTTGGACAACATTCAAGGCCTTCTTGACCTTGGCGAGCCGCGCGTTTTGCTTGACGCCAAGGTTGGCGACAAGCTTGGCGGAACGGGAACGCAAGTGGCCGAGGACTTGGTTTTAAAAGCCAAGAAAAAGTCTCCCTTGTGGCTTGCCGGCGGCTTGGGAGCGGAAAACGTTCGGGGCGTAATAGAAAAATATTCGCCGGAACTTATCGACGCTTCAAGCTTGCTTGAGGCCGCTCCCGGAAAAAAAGATTTGGAAAAACTAAAGGCCTTCTTTTCGGAGATTGGCGCGGCCTATGCGGACGGCGCGCAATCTTAGGCTTTTGAACGCTTTTCTTGCGGCGCGACCTTCTTGGTCTTGCCGCAGTTTCAAATTATAGGAGAAAATATGTCATATTCAACAGACGGGTTTTTTGAGCGATACGGCGGAAAGTATGTGGCGGAAGTTTTGCGCCGCCCGCTTGACGAATTGGAGGCGGCCTTTAAGGAAGCCATGGCCGACAAAAATTTTTTGGACGAGCTGGACATAATCAGGCGCGACTACATTGGCCGCGAGACTCCGCTTTACTTCGCTCCAACGGCGACAAAGCTTTTGGGCGGAGCGCAAGTCTACATAAAGCTTGAAGGCTTGGCCAACACAGGAGCGCACAAAATCAACAACGCGATCGGCCAGTGCCTGCTTGCCAAGCGCATGGGCAAAAAAAGAATCATCGCCGAGACCGGCGCGGGCCAGCACGGTTTGGCCACGGCCGCCGCTTGCGCGAAGCTTGGCTTGGACTGTACGGTTTACATGGGCGAGGTTGACGTCCGCCGCCAGCAGCCCAACGTGGCCGCGATGGAGCTTTACGGCGCCAAGGTTCGCGCCGTCACAAGCGGAAGCCGCACCCTAAAAGACGCGGTCAACGAAGCGATGCGCGACTGGGCGGCCAATCCTGACTCAACCCATTACGTTTTGGGAAGCGCCCTTGGGCCCGCGCCCTTTCCTGACATTGTGCGCGAATTCCAAAGCGTCATCGGCCGCGAAGTCGAGCGCCAGTGCGAAGAGCGCGGAATAAAAATCGGCGCGATGGTTGCCTGCTGCGGAGGCGGCTCCAACTCCATCGGATTTTTCGCGCCGTTCATCGACAAAAAAGAGCCGCGCCTAATCGCGGTTGAAGCCGGCGGAATCGGCCCCGACGTAGGGCAAAACGCCGCCCGCATGACGGGAAACGCCGGCCGCGTCGGAATCATGCAGGGCTACAAAAGCCGCTTTTTGCTTGACGACGACGGCCAGGCCTTGGCGACAAGATCCATCAGCGCGGGCCTAGACTACTGCGGAATCGGACCCCAGCTCGCGGCCTTGGGCGAGAAGGGCCGCGTCGAGTTCACAAGCGCCTTGGACAGCGAGGCCTTGGACGCTGTAAAATTCTTTGCCAAGAACGAAGGAATCTTGTTCGCGCTAGAAAGCGCCCACGCCGGAGCGGCCGCGATAAAGCTCGCTCCAAAAATGCCAAGCGACCAAGCGCTTGTAATCAACATGAGCGGCCGCGGCGACAAGGACGTTTTCATCACAAGCCCTGTCTTCCGCAAAGACGCTTGGCTAAACTTCCTTCACGCGGAAATCGAGCGCTTGGAAGACGCCAAGGACATTCACGACGCATAGCGGCAATAAAAACTAACGCAAGCCGATAAGCGTTTGCTGGCCGCATACGGTCGGGCATGCTCGCCGTTTTGCGTAAGGAAGCTATTTACTTGCTCGCTCACGCGAGCGGGCAATAAGCGGCAACATTCGCGCTCGCATCCAAACTCGCGCGAACAGCCGAACTCGCGCGAAGAGCCGTAATTTAGGAGGAACTTACATGGCAAAAATAAAACTTATGTCGCATTTGGTGGCCGGATACCCCAGCGACGAACTTTCGCTGGAAGCCGCGCGCGCTTTGGTGGCCGGCGGCGCGGACATTTTGGAAATACAATTGGCCTTTAGCGACCCAAGCGCGGACGGCCCCGCGATTCAAGGCGCCTGCACAAAAGTTTTGGAGCGCGGCTACAAGACCGCCGACGGCCTTTCGCTCATAAAAAAAATCCGCGACGAGTTTCCAGACACAACGATTTACCTTATGAGCTACGGCTCGCTAGTCTTCACTCCGGGCGTGAAGGAATTTTGCAAGCGCGCCGCCGCCGCCGGCGTAAACGGAATGATTATCCCCGACCTTCCCTTTGACTTTGACGAAGGGCTAACCGCCGCCTGCCGCGAAAACGGAATGGAAAACATTCCCGTCGCCGCCCCCAGCATGAGCGAAGAGCGCCTAAAAAAAATGGCCGGCGCGGGCTTTAAGTACATCTACGCCGCCTTGCGAACCGGCATCACAGGAAGCGACACTACGATTGGCCAAGACACAATCGACTTCATCAAAAAAGTCGCCTCGGGCGGAAGCAAGGTTTACGGCGGCTTTGGAATCTCAAAGGGCGAGCAGGCCAAGGCGCTTGCCCCATACGTTGAGGCCGTCGTAGCGGGAAGCGTTTTTGTGCGGACGATAAACGCCGCGCTTCTCGGTCTTGCAAACGACTGCGACAAGGCCGCGCTCTTTAATGCGGTCAAAGCCAAGGCCCAAGAGCTGACGGGGCAGGAATAGGGCGGCCACGGCGTTCTTGGGCTTGCAAACAATTTCCGCGTTCTTGCAACGCTCCCCACAAATCGCTATAATGACAGTTATGCCTATCGAAAAAACAGAAATCGTAATCGGCTGCGAAATCCACACGCAGCTTTTGACTAAAACCAAAGCCTTTTGCGCTTGCGAAAACCGTTACGGCGGAATGCCCGACACCCGCGTTTGCCCTGTTTGCTTGGGCCTTCCAGGAGCCATGCCGCGCGTAAGCAAGGGCTACGTGGAGCTTGGAGCGGTGGCGGGCCTCGCGCTCAATTGCAACATCGCGCGCTTCACAAAGTTTGACAGAAAGCACTATTTTTATCCCGACCTTGCCAAGGGCTACCAAATCACGCAATACGACTTGCCGCTTTGCACAGACGGCTACGTTGACCTTCCGTTCTTCCATTATCCCAAGGACGAGCAGCCCGGCGGAGCGAAATTCCGCCCCAACAACTTTAAGGGCGAGCCATGCGTAAGCGCCGACAAAAAATACCGCCGCGTGCGCATCGAGCGCATTCACCTTGAGGAAGACGTAGGAAAATCCCTCCACATGGAAGGAAAGCATTCCTACATCGACTACAACCGTTCCGGCACTCCGCTAATCGAAATCGTCACAAAGCCCGACATGACAAGCCCGGAAGAAGCCGCGCTTTTCATGCAGACCGTCCAGGAAATTTTGCGCTACGTTTGCGTCACAAAGGGAAACTTGGAAGAAGGCAACATGAGATGCGACGCCAACATCAACCTTAACGTTTGGGAAGACGGAAAGCTTTACCACACTCCGATATCGGAAATAAAGAACCTCAACTCCTTCAAGGCCATCCGCGAGGCTTGTACCTACGAAGCCGCCCGCCAACTGGAAGAGTTCAAGACCGACAGGCAGGAATTCAATCCCGGCTTTAAGGTTACTATGGGCTGGGACGAGGCGGCCGGAAAGACCGTCGTCCAGCGCACAAAGAACTCATTCGTCGACTACCGCTTTGTCGTCGAGCCGGACATCAAGCCCTTTAGCGTAAGCGAAGAATTGATCGAGCGCGCCCGAAGCCGCGTCGGAGAGCTTCCCGAAGCCAAGCGAACCCGCTTTAAGGCGGAATTCGGCCTTAGCGACTTTGACGCGGAAACTCTCACTTCAACGCGCGAGCTAAGCCTTTGGTTTGAAGAGGCCGCCAAAAATTCCAAGAGCGCAAAGAGAACGGCGAACCTTATTTTGTCGGAGCTCTTGGCGGTCCTTAACGAAAAGAACATGACAATCGGAGAGGTCGCTTTGACGCCCGCGCATATCGCCGAGCTTTCCAACGCCTTGGAAGAAAACAAAATCACTTCAAAGCAGGGAAAGGAAGTCTTTGCCAAAATGCTTTCCACAAACAAAATGCCTTCAGAGATTATAAAGGAAGAGGGCATGGAGCAGGTGAGCGACACGGGCCTTATCGAAGGCTTGGTCGACAAAGTTTTGGCGGAAAATCCCAAGGCCATCCAGGACTTTAAGGCCGGAAAGACAAACGTAGTCGGCTGGCTCATGGGCCAGGTGATGAAACTGTCGCAGGGAAAGGCCAACCCCAAGCAAGCCACCGAACTTTTGAACAAAAAGCTTTCTACAATGTAAAAAAAAAACGCCCCAAACGGGGCGTTTTTTTTGGGGGACTTGCCTAAATTAGTCGTTGAGCGACCACAAGGCTCCCAAGATGATTACGTGGCCCGCGAAGTTGTAAAGCCAGGGCAAGAAGGGGCTAAAGTCGCCATTGATGATGTCGCCGACTACAATCGCCACAAGCCAAACAATCATGATGATAAGGCCAAGAATGTTGTCGAACTTTCCGAAGATGTCCTTGGTAAAACATTCGATGACGAGCAAAACGCCCGCGACCAATTCGATTACGCCAAAAATGACGCCGAATGTCTTTCCAAGCCAGCCGGCCAAAGCCTTGGCGCCAAAGTCTCCGCCGCCCTGCAAGGCCCAGATTCCGCCAACGATGAGCATGCAGCCCAAGGCCAACTGAAGGATCAATCTTCCGATTGACTTAGCTTTCGCTGAATTTCCCATTTTCTTCTCCCCTTGTCAAATGACAAGATTATTGTTTTTTCCGCCATGCGGAACATTCTCTAATTATAACACCGCATTAAAATTTTGGCAAATTTTTTTTATCATTTTTTTGCCTCTGACATTTTGCCAGTAGTCCGCGCAAGCGGACAGTCGATGTTACCACTAGCAAAATCACATGAAATGTGTTATTGCCAGTAGTCCGCGCAAGCGGACAGTCGATGTTACCACTAGCAAAATCACATGAAATGTGATATTATGGTAGAATTATGGCAACAAGCAAAAAAAAGAGCGCGTTGGGAGCGGAAGTCATTTCCGTAAAGGGCGCGCGGGAGCATAATTTAAAGAACGTCAGCGTTGATTTGCCGCGAAACAAATTGGTCGTAATAAGCGGCTTGTCCGGAAGCGGAAAGTCGTCGCTTGCCTTTGACACGCTTTTTGCGGAAGGCCAGCGACGCTACATGGAAAGCCTTTCCAGCTACGCCCGCCAGTTTATGGGAACGATGGACAAGCCCGACGTTGACTTGATCGAAGGCCTTAGCCCCGCCATTTCGATTGAACAAAAAACGACGCACAACAACCCCCGTTCCACCGTGGGAACCGTCACCGAAATCTACGACTACTACCGCTTGCTTTACGCTCGCATCGGAAAGGCGCACTGCCCAAACTGCGGGCGCGAAATCAACGAGCAAAGCGTTGACCAAATCATCGACACGATTTTGTCTTGGAGCGAAGGCGAGCGGCTTACAATCCTGGCTCCTGTCATTCGCGGAAAAAAAGGCGAGCACCAAAAAATTTTTGAGGACGCAAAAAAGGCTGGCTTTGCCCGCGCCCGCGTCGACGGAATCATGACTGACCTTGACGAAACCGTTAAGCTGGACAAGCAAAAAAAGCATACGATAGAAATGGTCGTTGACCGAATCATTTTAAAGGAAGGGGTCAGAAAGCGCCTTGCCGACTCTTTGGAAACCGCGCTAGAGGCCGCCAACGGAATCGTAATCGTTTTGCGCCGCGTTCCCAAGGAAGAGGGCGACACAGAAAAAGAAATTTTCTTTAGCCAAAAAAACGCTTGCCCTGATTGCGGAATTTCCATTCCGGAATTGCAGCCCAGGCTTTTTTCTTTTAACAATCCATTTGGCGCCTGCCCCGAATGCACCGGCATCGGCCAAAAAATGGAATGGGACATGGACAAGATCATTCCCGACAAGTCAAAGTCTTTCAACGAAGGCGGCTTGCCTTTTTATAATCCCGAAAGCGAATGGTGCCGCTCGATGTTCGGCGCTGTAGCCGAGGCCGGAGACTTTTCTTTGGACACGCCGCTTGAAAAACTTTCCGCAAAGCAGTTTGGCTATTTGATTGACGGCGACGAAAGAAAAGTTTTGCGCTGGGTTTACCAAAAGCAAAGCGGCGAAGGCTATTCCGAATACAAGCGGCCTTGGCTTGGCGTCATCGCCGACATGAGCCGCCGCCGCGCTGAGGCTTGGAGCGAAGCCCAGCGCGAGCGCATAGAGGAAAAGTTCATGTCGGTCAGCGAATGTTCTGTTTGCAAGGGAAAGCGCCTTAGGGCCGAAGCGCTGGGCGTCACTGTCGGCGGAAAGAACATCGTCGACCTTTGCGCCTTGAGCGTCGCCGACACGATAGAATTTTTTGAAAAGATAGAGTTCTCTCCGACGGAACTGCAAATCGCCGCGCAAGTGATAAAGGAAATCCGAGCGCGCCTGGACTTTCTAAAAAACGTAGGCTTGGAATATCTTACGCTGGACAGAAGCGCGGGCACCTTAAGCGGAGGCGAGGCGCAGCGCATTCGCCTTGCCACTCAAATCGGAAGCGCGCTTACCGGCGTAATGTACATTCTTGACGAGCCGAGCATCGGCTTGCACCAGCGCGACAACCAGCGCTTGATTGACACTTTGACGCGCCTGCGCGATTTGGGAAACACCGTAATCGTTGTCGAGCACGACGAGCAAACCTTGCGCACCGCCGATTACTTGGTTGACATGGGGCCGGGCGCAGGCGTAAACGGCGGTAAAGTCGTGGCCGCCGGAACTCCCGACGAAGTCGCCAAATGCAAAAAAAGCTTGACCGGCCAATACCTTGCCGGAACTTTGCGCATGGACATTCCAAAAAAGCGCCGCGCCGGGAACGGAAATTTTATCGAAGTCAAAGGAGCGCGCGAGCATAACCTAAAGAACATTGACGTCAAGATTCCCCTTGGAACTTTCACTTGCATAACAGGCGTTTCGGGAAGCGGAAAGTCAACGCTTTTGAGCGACATAATTTTTCCCGCCGCAAGCAACAAGACGATGCGGACCAATTATCCTGTCGGCGCTTACGACAAGATTGAAGGCTTGGCCGCCATCGACAAAGTAATCAACATCGACCAAAGCCCGATTGGCCGAACTCCGCGCTCCAACCCAGCGACCTATATCGGCGTGTTTAACGGAATCCGCGACTTGTTCGCTTCTTTGCCGGAAAGCAAGGCGCGCGGATACTTGCCGGGCCGCTTTAGCTTTAACGTAAAGGGCGGCCGTTGCGAAAACTGCCAGGGAGCGGGAACGATTCAAATCGAAATGAACTTTTTGCCCGACGTTTACATTCAGTGCGACGTTTGCCATGGAAAGCGCTTTAACAAGGAAACGCTTGACGTTTTGTACAAGGGAAAGAGCATTAACGACGTGCTCAACATGACGGTCGAGGAAGCCTGCGATTTTTTTGTTTCGATTCCGCACATTTCGCGCAAGCTGGAAACGCTTAAGTCGGTTGGCTTAGGCTACATTGAATTGGGCCAGTCGGCGCTTACTTTGAGCGGAGGCGAGGCCCAGCGCGTAAAGCTTGCCAACGAGCTTAGCAAGGTGAGCACCGGAAAGACTTTGTACATCTTGGACGAGCCGACGACGGGCCTTCACTTTGCCGACGTAAAGCAATTGATGGGCGTGATTCAGCGCTTGGTCGACGCGGGAAACAGCGTCGTGATGATTGAGCACAACCTTGACGTTATTTGCCAAGCAGACTGGATAATCGACTTGGGGCCGGAAGGCGGAAGCGGGGGCGGAACGGTAGTGACAACCGGAACGCCGGAGGCCGTCGCGCAATGCAAAAAATCTTGGACAGGAGCCTTTATTAAGGAAACGCTGGAAAAAAGTTGACGGAATGATTCCGATAAAAAAAAGTGATGATAAAAAAGATTGCCTTTAGAAAAAAACTTTTTCTCGCTCTTGCCTTTTTGACGGCCTTGCTTTTTTTGCCGTCCGCGGCCTTTTGCGCCGATGAGGGCGCGGCTGACGTTCAAGGCAAAGACAGCGTTCAGGCGCAAAAGACGGAGCCAGGTCAAGACGCCGTTCAAGAACAAGGCGCCGCTCAAGAACAAGACGCCGCCGCTGACGGCTCGGCTCAAGCCGGCCAAGACGAAAAGGCCAAAAAGAAAGACAAGAAAAAGTCCAAAAAAAAGGAAGATGAAAAAAAGCAGGACGAAGCTTCTGAAAAGACAGTCATAACGATAATGAACGCGCTCAAAAGCGGAAACAAAAAAGACCCCAACAACGGCGACGAGCTTTTGACTTTTGAAGGCAATGTCCAAATATCGGTGGAGAAGGGCGGAACAAAAACAGTGGTCAGCGCCGACAAGGTTTCGTACAACCGCAAGCGCGAAATGCTTTTCGCCGAGGGCGCCGTGCAAATGGAGCAGACGGAAGCGTCTGGAGCGAAGCAGACTATTTCCAGCGACAGCCTTTTGCTAAACACGCGCACTTTGGAAGGCGTCTTTGACAATTCCCGCGTCGTAAAGGCGGAAAGCAACGCGATCAATTTGCCGAGCGGCTCTAAAATCACCGTGGCGTCCGACTTGTTCGCGCGCGACGACAGCGGCGCCATTTCGTTCAAGAACGGCTCGCTTACATTTTGCGACGAGGAGGAGAATCCCCACTGGAGAATCAAGGCCAGCCGCATTTGGCTTTTGCCGGGAAACGAGTTCGCTTTTTTGAACGCGCTTGTTTATGTCGGCCCGGTTCCCGTGATGTATTTGCCCGCCTTTTATTATCCAAAGGATGAGCTGATTTTCAACCCGGTCTTTGGCTACAGGAACCGCGCTGGCTATTACTTTCAGACGTCAACTTACTTGTTTGGCCGAAAGCCGCTTGACACAGGCTCAAGCTCGTCAAAGGAAGAGAAGGAAGACGACATTCTTGGCGACTACTTTAGCTTGATAAAACCGACCAAGCTTATGGAGCAAGAGCGCGAGGGCTTGATTCTGCACAACCTTGACAAGGAATTCAAGGGCGACACGTCTAATTACTTGAAGATACTTTTGGACTATTACACCAACATCGGCTTTTCAACCGGTCTTGCGGGAGCCTTTAAGGGAACGGATAGAATCCCGTCCATCGAAGCGAGCGCGATTTTAGGTTTTTCAAACACCGTTTTCCAGGATACTGGAAGCTCTTATTGGCATCCATACGCAAAGAGCGGCGCGACCTATAAGGATGAGTCTAACTTCATGGGCTTTAACCTTCCGTTTAGATACAAGGGAAATTTAAAGTTTAACGGAAGCTTTCCGTTCAACTATTCTTTGTCGATTCCTGTTTATTCCGACCCGTACTTTAACTACGATTTTGGCGACCGCAACGAAACGATGGACTGGTTCAGCTACCTGTTGAACAATCCCAATATGGAGAACACGACAAAGACCGAGGACCAAAAGCGCGAGGCGGCGGAAATCAATACCTTTACATGGGACAGCAACGCCTCTTATACGATTCCCCTTCCTGAGTCAGTGAAGCCCTTTATTTCTTCGCTGTCGATAAACACGTTCAACTCGTCAATCGCCTTTAGCGAAGCCTCGCGCGACGCAAAAAGCTACACGGCAAAAGAAATCGCCGATGAATTTCCAAAATACACGCCTGACAGAAAATTCTTTTATCCTTCGACAATCGCGCCTCTTAAAACCGGCTTGAAAATTTCGGGAACGATTTTTTCAACCTCCGCGACAAGGAACAGGACGGTAAAAACCGACAAGACTTTGGCCGCGGAGCTTAACCCCCATGACTTTGAGGAGAAGGCTGACGGCCAAGACGAAAAGGAAGAAAAGCAGGAGGAAGAAAAGAAGGAGGACGAAAAAAGCGGCGGGGAAGACAATGAAGGCGGTGAGAGCGTCGATGCCCTTTTTGCCCAAAGCGCCTTGCCGGATTTGTCGTTTTCTTTGCCAAGCTCGAATGCGTTGACGCCTTTTTCTTACTCCCTGGATTATTCTTTGTCACCCGACTTTTCTTCGCAGGTGACTTACGCTTCAGAGCCTTTGGCGACTTCAAAGGATTTTGACTTTAACAAGCCAAAGTCTTCGTACATCCAAGTAAAGACGCCGGTGTCGCTAAACTCAAACTTGTCTTTTTTTGACAGCTTTTTTTCTGTCACGAACAATATTTCGTTTGAGCCTTACTATCAAAAGCACCCCTACATCGCCGACCTTGAAAAAGATTCCTCCGGCCGCTCCAACGGAGGATACAGCGAGGCTGACAAGAAAAACTTGATTCTCGCCGACTACAAGGCCAGCTACATGAAATTGTTCGGCTCCAATTCGATAACTCTAAAGCCCTTTGTTTACTTTAAGCATTTCAAGGACACGTCGGTTTCTTGGAACACTAACATAAACTGGGTTCGCACGGAATTTATCGGCGACGCGGACAATCCTGACTGGGACTATTTGACGGTTGATTGGACCGACAAGGAATCGATAACTTCGCACACGATGAGCGCCACGCTTGCCGCCAACGAATTTGACGAGCGCTTTAAGCAAAGCCTCACTTTGACCGCGACTCTTCCGCCGCAAGTGGACAAGTATTACGGAACGTTGAACTTGACCTTTCCTTACGTGACATTGACGGGCGAAACCGGAATCTCAAAAAAAAGCGCGACGGATTCCACATGGAAAAAGGAGCCCTTTAGGCAGTCAATGTCGGTGTCGCTTTTTAACTCAAAGCTAAAGCTTACAGAGTCTTACAATTACGACATGGAAGAAAACCGCCATGACGACATGAAGCTGGCCTTGTCCTATGAGGGCTTGCAAGCCTCGTACACGATGCGCTACACAACCACTTACGACTTTGACAGCGACAAGGGCTGGGTGGCCGACAAAGACAAGGATTTTGTTCCCTATAGTTTTTCGTTGGCGTACAGCTCTTCAAACAAAAAATTCAAGGCATGGAAAAACAGGATTGAAATCACTCCCGGCCTTTCAACAAGCATTTCTTATGACTTTGTCCGTCCGACTCAGTCTTATTTTATTTTCACGCCGTCCATCACATTTAGGCTGAACAAACTCTTCTACATTAAGTTTGCCGCCGAGTCGCGAAACGACGTCATTTACCGCTACTTCCAGGACGCGGCGGGACATCCAGGCCGCATTCCAGGCGAGACAAACCCGATTATCGACTTGTTGAACGGCTTTAGGTTTGACGACGAAAGCCTAAGAAAATCAAGCGGCTTTAAGCTTAAGTCTTTCATAATTCAAATGACGCACGAGCTGCACGACTGGGACTTTAACATGAAGTTCAAGGTTTCGCCGCGCCTTATCAGCGACAGTTCCGGAAAAAAACACTACGACTTTTCGCCATACTTTTCTTTGTCGGTTGTATGGCGCCCGATGGACAGCATCAAGACCAAGATTGCCGACAAGTACGGCGATTTTGTGCTTAACTCAAGCGACAAGGACGAGTGATTCTATTCCAGCGCGGACATTACGCGCTTTTCGTTGTAGAAAAGCAATATCGCGGCTCCTAGCGCGCAGCAGGCCGAGGCGACGGCCGCGACGATTCTGTAGCCGCCGCCGGACGCGCGCGAGATTGTGGCGAGGCTTGCAAAGGCCAGCATCGCCGCGCTTTGTCCCAGCTTAAAGGCAAAGGTTCGCGCGGCGAAGAACATGCCTGACCTGTTTTGGCCTGTGGCGGCGGCTTCGGCCTGCGCTATGTCGGCCACCATTGCTTGCGGCAAAATGCCAAAGGCGGCCATCGGGAACGCCGCCGCCAAAACGATTATCGCCGCTTGCGCCATTGCGGGGATCGCCAAACGCTCGCCGCACAAGCCGGTGAACAAAAAGTCGGCGACAAAAAAGCAAAAGGCCGCGACGACAATTTTTTTCTTTCCGAATTTTTTAGCCAAAACGTTCACCGGCAAATAGAAAAGCAAGGAGGCGGCGGTAAGGCCGACGAACATCGGCGTCGCGTATGTTTCCGGCAATTTTAAGAGCGCTGTGACAAAAAACGGAAGTCCTGTTTGGAACATCGTCAGCGCGAACCAATAGATGACGTCTTGGCCGACGAAAATTCTAAAGTCCTTGTTTGAAAAAGTCTTGGCAAGCGACGAAAACATTGAGCTTTGTTCGCTAACCGTTCCTGAATCCTGGACATAGTCCTTTTCGTTCAGCGTGTAGGCCGGAACCAGCATTAGCGCGACCGCCAAAGCGCTGAACAGGCCGAATGTCAGGCGCATGGCTGGAACGCGTTCCATTCCGCCCTTGATGAAGGCTGTCCAAAGCAGAGGCGCCAAGTAGGAGATTGCCGTTCCGACGATGAAAGTGAGCGAGATGCAAGTCGAAAGCGCAAGCTTTTCCTTTTGGCTTTTGGCAAGTTCCGCGATAAGGGAAGTGTAGGGCGTGTAGTAGCAAGTCAAGAAAAAGTAGTATAGAAGGACAAAGACGATAAGCCAAACTGTGTTGATTGAACTGATTTTTTGTATAGGGGCGCAAAAAATCAGGGTCGTGAAAATTCCAAAGGGCAGGGCGGATTTCCGCAAAAAAGGAACGCGCCGTCCTAGCGGCGAGCGGCAGTTGTCCGAAAGGTTTCCCACCAAGGGGTCGGTGACCGCGTCAAAAAGGCGGCCAAGCGCTCCGACAAGGCCTATTACCGTCAAAAGGCCAAAGACAACGCGGCCCTGTGGAATAAAAAGCGGCATTCCGTTTTCCAATTCCGCTTGGGCCGGCTGGTAAAAGTAGACGAGCCAAGAGCTTACAAGGCCGCTCAAAATCGGCCATCCCAACTGTCCAATGGCGTATCGCCAAATTACGCTGCGTGTCAAGCTTTTCATGCCTACTATTATAGCGCCTGTTAGGCGCTTTTGCTATAGGAAATTCATTCAAACGCCCGCCGTCGCGGGCTTTGCAATAGCGCAAAATTTGACTTTGCGGCGAAAATTCCTTATATTTAAATGTATGGCTAAGAAAAAAAACGCAGAGAATGAGAATAAAACCGTTGACGGAGAGACAACGCAAATTTTGCCTGTCGAACAAATTTTGCCTCCGTCGCTGAATATGCTTTCCATACAGGGCCGCCCGATTTTTCCGGGCATTTTCACGCCCCTTCAAATATCAAACGAAGACGACCAAAAGGCTGTTGAGGCCGCGCTAAAGGCCGACGGCTTTATCGGAATCGTCTTGACCAAGGACGACAAAAAAAAGCCCTCGCTAAAAAATCTTTGCGCTGTAGGAACGGCCGCCCGCATCATAAAAAAGATCAACCTTCCCGACGGCGGCGTCAACATTTTCATCTCAACGATAAAGCGCTTTAAAATCCGTTCCGCCTTGCATGAGCAAAGCCCGATGGCCGCGATGGTCGACTACCTTGACGAGGAGGAGGACAACACCTTCCAGGTAAAGGCTTTGACCCGCGCGCTTATCAGCGAGATGAAGGAAATCAGCGAGAACAATCCGATGTTCAGCGAGGAGATGCGCCTGAACATGGTCAACATCGACCATCCCGGAAAAATCGCCGACTTCATCGCTTCTATTTTGAACATCGAGAAAAACGACCAGCAAAAAATTTTGGAGACTGTCAACGTCCGCCAAAGAATGGAGCAGGTTCTTGTCTTTATCAAAAAAGAGCAGGAACTCTTGCGCATCCAAAAAAAGATTCAAAACGAAATCAACGAGCGCGTCGAAAAGAACCAGCGCGACTACTTTTTGCGCGAGGAGCTTAAGTCAATTCAGGAAGAGCTTGGAACGGACGCGGAAGGAACCGCCACCGACTACAAAAAGTTCAAAGAAAAAATCGAGGAGCTTAAGTTTGAGGGCGAGATAAAAGAAAGCGTCGAAAGCGAGTTGGCCAAGTTCCAAGTGATGGACCCCAACTCGCCCGAATACATCGGCACGCGGAACTTTTTGGAATTGGTTTGCGCCCTTCCGTGGAAAGAGCCGGCCGCCGAGGACTACGACATCCTTAAGGCAAAGAAAATCCTTGACGCGGACCACTACGGCTTGGACGACGTTAAAAAGCGCATCGTGGAATTTTTGGCCGTGCGCAAACTTAAAAAAGACAACAAGGGTTCGATTTTGCTCTTGGTGGGGCCTCCAGGCGTTGGAAAAACCAGCGTCGGAAAAAGCATCGCGCGCGCGATGAACAAGCCATTTTACCGCTTTAGCGTCGGAGGAATGCGCGACGAGGCCGAAATCAAGGGGCATCGCCGCACTTACATCGGCGCGATGCCCGGAAAAATCATTCAGGGCCTTAAAATCGCAAAGAGCCGCGCTCCGGTTTTCTTGATTGACGAAGTGGACAAGATGGGGCAGGACTCGCGCGGCGATCCTTCAAGCGCTCTTTTGGAAGCCTTGGATCCCGAGCAGAACGTTTCGTTCCGCGACAACTACTTGGATTTGCCTTTTGACATTAGCGACGTTTTCTTTATCCTTACGGCAAACACCTTGGACTCGATTCCAGAGCCCTTGGTTGACCGCGCGGAAATCATCAGGATTCCGGGCTACATCGACCAGGAAAAAATCGAAATCGCGCGAAATTACTTGATTCCGAAAAACTTGGAAAAGAACGGCCTAAAAAAAGGCCAGGTAAAATACACGCCCAAGGCCCTTCTTAGAATCGCGGAGGAATACGCGCGCGAGTCCGGCGTGCGCGACTACCAAAAGGCTTTGGACAAAATCAACCGAAAGATTGTCGCCGAGCTTTTGACCGCCCAAAGCGGAGTGGCAGCCGAAAAAGCCGCCGTTCAAGTCGACGCGGCCGATTTGGACAAATATCTTGGAAAGCCTGTCTTTGACGAAAGCTCCATCAAGCGAGCGTCCAAGCCCGGCACTGCAATCGGTTTGGCTTGGACCAGCATGGGCGGCGACACTTTGCTTTTGGAATCGGTTTCCTTCCCCGGAAAAAGCGGCGGCTTGCAGCTTACTGGCCAAATGGGCGACGTTATGAAAGAAAGCGCTCAAATCGCCTTCAACTGGGCGAGGCGCTACTTAATCGCGAACGGAAAAAAGGACGCCAAGTGGTTTGACGAAAACACCGTGCACTTGCACATTCCCGAAGGCGCCACGCCCAAGGATGGACCCAGCGCTGGAATCACTATGGCCACCACCTTTGTCTCGCTTTTGACTGGAAAGACCATCAAGCCGAATCTTGCGATGACCGGAGAGCTTAGCCTTACAGGCCAAGTTCTCCCAATTGGAGGACTTCGCGAAAAGACGGTGGCGGCCAAGCGCAACAAGATCAAGACGATTTTGATTCCCAAAGCCAATTTGCGCGACTTGGAGGAAACCCCCGAGCGCGTAAAGGCCGGCATAAAGTTTGTTCCAGTAACGGACGTGTCGGAGGTTATCGCCGCCGCTTTCTAGGCTTGCGAACAGCCGTATTATTTGGCCGCTCCGATTTCGCGCAGCCAGGGCAAAAGCAGGTTGTCGTTCCACTTTGTGTTGTGGACAAAGGCGTTGTTGCCCATTCCAAAGCCGTGGTCGCCTTTTTCGCCAAGGATAAAGACGTTGTCAACGCCGGATTTTGCCATGGCGTCGGCCATGCGGACGGAATTGCGGTAGTCCACCGTGCGGTCGTCTTTGTTGGCGATCAGGAACACCGGGCACTTTATTTTGTCCGCGTGAAGCTCAAGCGAAAGCATGTCCTTTCTCTCTTGGCTTAAGTCATTCCTTAAAAGGCTTTTTCTGGAACGAACGTGCGCGATGTCGTCTTGCATCGAGACGACCGGGTAAACCGGAACGATGAAATTTGGCGCAAGGCTCACCTCCGCGTTGACTCCCAGTTTTTTTAGCTCGTCTTGCTGGTAAAATTCCGCGGCCATCAAAACCAAGTGGCCGCCGGCGCTAAAACCGGCCGCTCCGATTTTGTTTGGGTTGATTCCGTATTGGGCGGCGTTTTGCCGTACGATTTGAATCGCGCGCTGGATGTCTTCCAGCATGGCCGGGTGGGCCCAGCCGTTCCCGCTGACTCGGTATTTTAAGACAAAGGCGGAAATTCCCTTGGAGCAAAGCCACAAGGCCACGTCCTTTCCTTCGTGGAACATTCCCAAGTGGTGGTAGCTTCCGCCCGGACAAACGATTACCGCTGCGTCGGAGCTTTTGTCTATCGGCTTGTAGTAGTCCAAGCGCGAGCTTTTTCCTTGCATTGAGGGAACGCCGTCCCAAATTTTTTGGCGGACGGGCGTGATTTTTAGCATTGGGTATTCAGATGACGGGGCCGCGCAAAAGGCCGCCGCGGACATTGCCGCGAAAATCGCGAGCGTTGATAAAAGCTTTTTCATGCAAAACATTTTACTAAAAACGGGGCGTTTTTTCTAGTGGGAAAATTTCTCTCCGCTATTTTATGTCGGAGACGGAGAAAATTATCGCGGCAAGAGCGACGACTTTTGTCACCGGGTTTACGGACACCCGCCTGATAAAAATGTGCGCGTTGCTTCCGTCGCTCAACTCTTGGTCAACGATGACAGGCTCGGAGCTTTCGCTGCACTTTCGAATCACTTCAAAGAAGAGCGCGTTTCGCCTGCGGTTTGTTTCGTTGATGTAAATTATTTTTCCGATCGCACTGCCCTCGGCCGCCATGCGCCTGAAATTCTTTTTTACGAATTCCTTGTAGGACTTGTTGCCGCGAATGATTTTGATTTCGCTTTTTGTCGCTTCAAATATGACCATCGGAGGCGTGTTGAAAACGTTCTTGTAGATTTGGTCGCTTGAGTTTGTTATGGACGAAATATTGTAAAGGTTTATGCTTCCGATTTTAGCGTAGTATTCGGATTCGTCCGGGTTTTCAAAGCCGATTTGAACGCCTTTTTTGTAGCGCTCGAATATTTCCTCCAAGGGAATCGGCTTGCAGTAATAGTAGCCTTGCAGCTTTACGCAGCCGATTTCTTTTAGGAACTCGACTTGCTCCTCAGTCTCTACGCCCTCGCAAACTGTCTCTAAGCCAAGCTCGGCGGCGATTTTTATCAGGCCGCTCAGCATGACTTTGCACTTTTCGCTCCGCTCAAACTCGCGCATGAACTTCATGTCGAATTTTATCAAGTCAAATGGAACGTCGTGCAAGACTTCAAGCGAAGAGTATCCTGAGCCAAAGTCGTCAAGCCATACCTTAAAGCCCAAATCCTTAAAGCGCTTGATTTGGCTTTTCATGTAGTCAAAGTCGCCGCCCAAAATGCTTTCGGTTATTTCTATCGTTATTTTGTCCAGCGGAATCGACGACTTTTGGACGCGCTGGTAAATTTCCTGCACGATGTCGCAAGAGTCAAAGTCCGAGCGCGAAAGGTTCACTGAAACCGGAGCCAAGCATAGGCCGGCTTTTTTTTGCTCTTCCAATTTTTTTAGAATCTCTTCCAGCATGAACAGGTCAAGCTTGTAGATTAGGCTAGAGTCTTCCAAAATCGGAATGAAGTCAACCGGGCTTAAAAAGCCTTTTTGCGGATCAATCCAGCGGGCCAGCGCCTCTTCGTCGCAAACCTTGCCGTTGGCGGCTCGGACAATCGGCTGGTAGTAAACCTTTATCCATTTTTCGGCGATGGCGCGGTCGATGTTTTCCACAATGTATTGGCGCTTTTCGGCATCGACCAGCATCGATTTTTCAAACCAAGTGAAGTTTGAGACAAAGGCGCCCTTGCCCGAGTCGCAAGCCATTTTGGCGCGGTCGCAGGCAAAGCTGGCTCCGCAAACCTCAATGTTCTTGGAATAAATGCCCGCCCGCACCGGGAGCGACCTTCCGCCGTTGATTTGCTCGCAGTCGGAAAAGAATTGCCAAAGGCGCTTTTCCAAGTCCTTGTCGTTGGTGTAGACGCAAAAGCGGTCCATGCCAAAGCGGCTGCAGCAATCGTTTGAAAAAGTTTGCGCCAAAAGGCGGGCAAAGGCGTGGATCAGCTTGTCGCCTTCCGCGTATCCGTACTTGGCGTTAAAGCGCCTCATTCCGCTCATGTCAAAAAAGAGCATGATTGGCGTTTCGCCGGCTTCCAAGCTTTTTGGATAAAAAATTGTGTCGCACATGTAAAAAAAGTGGCTGATTGTCGGAAAGCCCGTAAGGTAGTCGTATTGCAAAAGGCGTTCCTGCGTGTTGGCCCTTAAAAGGTTTGAGTAGGCCGCCGCCAAAAAGTCTCCCTTTTGCTCGCCTTCCTTCTGGTATTCGCCTTCGTCTGAAAACCAAACCACCGCCAGCCTTGCGTCTCCTTTTTGAATGTGCGTTCCGCGGGCGTGGAGAATTTTGTATCTTCCGCCGATTCTTGTGCGGTAGACGATGTTGTAGGGCTGGTCTGTCGAGGCAAAGAGGTTGGCCGCGTTCTCCAGCATCGCAAGGTCGTCGGGGTGGCAGCCGTAGTACAAGTCTTTGCTTATGGTTTTTATCGCGGCTTCTCGGTCGGGAATTTCAAAAAGGTTCAAAAAGCCGTCCGAAATGGCCAGCGTGACGATTCGCTTGTCTATGTACTGGTATATGGCCAAGGGAACGCAGGCGCGCTCCAAAAGAGAAAGTTCTTCTTTGTCGTATTGGTATTTTTTCATCGACTCTCCGAACTTTTTTTATATTAATATTGTAACTTATATTCCCATAAAGTCAAGTTTTATTTTCTTGCTTTTTTGCTAAAAGCGCGCTATTGCAAAGCCCGCGGCGGCGGGCGGTAGAATAAATTTCCTATAGCAAAAGCGCGCGGCATTTTTCTTGCTTTTTTGCTAAAAGCGCGCTAGAATAGTTTTTATATAATGAGAGGTGATTTATGGACAAAAAAATGTCAAAGTGCATCGAGCTGATGCGGCTTTTGGTCAGCGATATACAGGGCGCGCCCTTTGTAGGCGACGAGTTTTCCACCGAATTGTACTCGATTTGGTATGAGCACGCCCAGCGCGACGCCGTAAACGCCTTTGAATACTTGGACGAAAACTTCACCAACCGCGAAGAAATCATCAAGGCGATTGACAGTCTCTTAAAGTGATTGTCAATCCGCGATAAAAAAAATCTCATCTTTTTGGACTTTTCCGCCGATAATTAAAAAAGAAGAATAGGCTCATTGTCAAAAAATGGGCCTAAAAGGCGGTAAAATGTCCGTTTCAAAAAAGGCTTTAAAAAGCAATTGTTACAAACTCAAAGGTTCTCTAAAAAAATGCGGATTTGACCGCTGGCGCTATTCGTTTAACGGAATCAACGCGGCTTCCGGCGAGGAGCGCATGTTCTATATAGAGCTTATGGCCGAAAACCCCGCCGTAAGCTATGAGCGGACGATTCTTCCGCAGGCTGAGGAATCGCCAAAAATCGACGCCGACAACTTGCAGGCCGCGCTTGCCGGAAAACTTGACGCGCCTTCTTCCGCCGGCCAAAAGGCCATTCCCAGCTTCGCTTGCGTCAGGGCGGGCGTTTTTGGAAGCCGCCCCAAGCAATTGAACCGCTTTTTCGCCAACAGCGAATTTAACGCCAAGAAAAAAGGCTTTGAGATAAAGGCGGGCGGCTGCGCGTTTGGAGACAACGAGCTGCGCGGCGTGATGGCAATAACAGAGGTCGAAGCCCGCTCTTTTACGGAGTGGGGAAGCTCATCCGGCCGCATGGAATGGAATTTAAAGTACGAGCGCGACTTTGACGCCCCCGAAACTTTCAGCAAGGACGGAATGCACTGGCTGGCAGGCGGCCTTACCGCGCGCTTTTCCGGCATGGTTACGCTTGACGGACAGGAATACGCGGTGTCGCCCGACCATTCTTTTGGCTATGTCGAAAAGACATGGGGGCCGGCGCTTCCGCTTCCATTTATGCATGTTTCCTCAAGCCGCCTTACAAGCATTTTCACCGGAAAGGTGATGAAGGATTCAGGCTTCGCGCTTGGAGGCGACTACGACGGCCGCCTTGTGGCGCTGGCGAAATTTGAGAATGACTTTTATGGCTTTGGCCCTCAGCAAAAAATCAAGAAGTACACGGCCCACTGGTCTTGCGTCCGTTCGCCCTTAAACGACGGAAACGAGGAGCTGCATTGGTCGGCCAGCGTCAATTGCAAAAAATACATTCTTGACGTTGACGTTTTTTGTCCGGCGGGCGAAATGCTGGTCAAAGATTATTGGCTTCCCGACGGCGCCTTGCTAAAGGTTTTGTGCGGAGGAAGCGGCTTTGGCGAAATACGCCTTTACAAGCAGATAAAGAAGTCTCTGGAATTGATTCAGCACGCGAAAATTTTGGGCGCTGAATGCGATTACGGACAAAAGGACACAGGCTCGGAAGGTTAGCGATGGCGGAACGGAGAAGAGCGCGAAAATTCATTTTTCTCTTTGCCGCAATTTGGCTTTTTGCCGCCCTTTTCGCGTCCGCCCAGGAAATAGACTTGTCCGATTCAAAGAATAAGCCTGAGTCCGCGGGGCAAGCGGACGCGCCCATTGAGTCGGAATACAATCCGTCGGATCCGCAGGCCTCGGCGTCAGTCCTAGGCGCGGCTCCAAGCCTAAAGACTCCAAGCCCCGTTCTGGGCCTTTGCTGGAGCAACAACAACGGCTACTTCGCGCTTACGGAGCAGAACGCGATTTTCATACGCGACGGCTTTGACAGCCGCTTGGTCCACACAATCGGCTACGACGGCGCCGTAAGCCTTCAGTTCGCTTGGGACGTCGTCACGCAAAGCGACATGTTCATGGCCTTGAGCGCCGGCGGAAAATTCAGCGTTTGGAATTTCAACGACCTTCCCAAGTAAATCGCGATTTCCGGCGAGATTGAGCCGTCTTATTCAGTGCAGCTTTCAGAGGACCGCCGCGTCACCGAGAGCGCCTTTAGCCATTCGGGAAACCACATGGCCGTTGCCTTTGACGACGGAACGGTCAACATGTCAATCGTCTTGCACTACACGCAGAAAATTTCGGACAAGAATTTGGCGGGCCACTTGGGCAACGTCTTTAGCCTGGACTTTAGCCGCAACGACGGCTTTTTGGCCAGCGGCGGCCTTGACGACAAGATTTTCATTTGGAACGCCACCGACGGAAGCAAGGTCAATTCTATGCCTTTCTATAGCGGAAGCGGCGCCGGCGTCTTGTTCACCGCCGACTCTTCCGCCGTCATATCGCTGGAGCGGCCTGACTTGATAAGCGTCCGAAAATTTGACGGAAGCAGAATTCGTACAATCGTTCCCAACGGAAAAAGCGCCAGGGCCCTTAAGCTTGCTTCCAGCGGAAAATACCTGACGGTCCTTACCGCCAAGGACAACATAGAATTCTACGACTTGGAAACAGGCAAGTACATCGGCTACGTTCCGCCCTTTAACCAAACCACGCTGACAAGCTTTGCCTTTAACCGCGACGACAGCATTTTGCTTACCGGACACGCGGACGGTTCGGTCTACAAACTGCGCTTGGAGAAAGTCTTCCTAAAGCCCGGCCAAAAGCCGCCCAGAATGCGCATGATTCAAGCCGACGAAGTCGTTGTGAAGGGAAGCGCCTTTACGGACAGGATTCCGGGAAGCAAGGACAGGGCCGACGTGTTCCCGCAAGAGCATAGCATATTAGTGGGCCTTAGCGGACGAACTTGTCCAAGTCCCTACAAGTGGGGGTTGGACATAAACACAAGGGCTCGCTTTGTGATAAAGAACACTCCGGTTTTTGTTGGCGGCGGCATTGACGCTGGAATCGGTTTTCCTGGAGACAGCTTTCCTTTCAAATACACAATCTCGAACACTTACGTAAGCCCTCCTTATTTGTTGAGCCTTACGTTCAGCGCGCCGGCAGGCGTTCAAGTAAAACTAGGGAAAAAGGCTCCGCGCCTTATCGCGGAGATTTATCCCGCTTATAGAATGGAAAAACTCGCGCAAACTGGAGCGGGAAAAATAGCCGCTTCTAAATGGTTTAGCGCTTTTGTAGGCGGGGTCAATGTTGGCCTCGGTTGGAAATTTTTTGAATTTGGAGGTGGAGCGGAGTACGACTCAGTGCTTGGATTCTATCCTAGGGTTTACGCCTTGGGAAGAATTCCACTTAGGTTTTCGGGCGGAAAGAAAAAAGCCGCCGCTGACGCAAAGGAGGACAAAAAGTGAAGGCCTTGACAAAAGGCGCTTTGGCTCTTGTCCTTTGCGCCGCGTCTTTATGCGCTTCATGCTCGAATGATATAGATTCAATGATAAAAGATTACAACAGTCAGTTCGCTCCTGTGCAGAAATATTTTGACGCTCCGGTTCCAGCCGTGGGCGATCCGGATTTTGTGCCCAGTGAAATGCTTCAGCTGTATTACCACTTGAACGCGAATGATTATTTGACAATTGTGGGGCCGCCGGGAGCGGTCACTTACAAGTGGACCGTCCAATATATTATGGACAAGGAGGATAAGGAAGCCGCAGAACTTGCAGGCGAGGATGTTAAGTACGAGGAGAACGAAGTGGGCAGCGCAAGAATCATGCATTTGACAATAGATTCCAGCGCGCAGTTTGAAAACTACCACTCATACCTGTTGCGCTTGTACGTAACGGATTCTAGTAGACATGAATACAGCGACGTAGCTTATCTAACGATAACCTATGTAGCGCCGTATTAATATTGGGTAAAATTCCGCAGAAAGCGGAAAAATAAAAAAAGCCATAAGGAGGCTATATGAAAGCAAAAAAAGCTTTGGGAATGGCGCTGGCTCTTGCCTCTGCGCTGTTCATTGCCGCCTGTTCCAACTTGGACTCAGGCAGCGTTGACAATGGAGCGGCAAGCGTTTACTCCGCCAACCGCGCCTTGTACATCAGCGTGAACAACGTTGATTTGTCAGACGGTTCTGGAGCCGCGGTATACGACCCGTGGATTCAGAAAACAGTTTTGCCTAAAGAGGCTTATACAACAGCCCAGTTGACTTTGGTCTTGAAGGCAATCAGCAACGGAAAGATAGTGACTTACCATATTTTGGGAGCTGGAACGCCGAATGCCTTAGACGCGACCAAAACTGACTATTCGCTCAATCTTCCCGCCGCGAATTACGACTTTTGGCTCTATGCCTACAAAACGGATGACATCACAGCCGCTTCAATGGCTACTGCTGACGGAGAGGCAATTGTAAACGCCAGCGACATTGCCGGCGCCACAACTTTGACAACTGCTTTTTGGGCCCACGGAGCGCAGGATTTGACAAATGGAGCTGCCAGTATAAGCTTTACTCTTACCCCTGTTGATTTGACAGGAAACGGAAAAATCCAGCTTGGCGGCGCTTATGTTGACCCTGACGGTGTTGTTAAGGGTATCATAATCGGCATCTATAACGTTTATACAAATGAGTTGATAACAACTGGCTCTCCCGCTGTAGCGGCGGAAAAAAGAATTGCGATTGCAACTCCCGCCCGCACCACGGTTGGCGCTCCCAGCTACTTCGGTTCCACTTCAAATCCTGCTGGATCTAACATTGCCAACAAGGGAACGACAGGCATTGTTCCTGAGGCTGGAGCGCAAATATTCACAGTTCCCGCTGGATCTTACCGCGCCGCTGTGACCTTCTATGCTGACACGACATACACAAGCGAAGTCGGCTATTGGTCTGACATCGTCGTAGTTGAGCCTACAAATATTTCAGACAACCGCGACATCTTCTTCCAGGGCATCAACACCAAGCCTAAGGCTCCTACCGGCTTGACAGCTTCTCTTGTTGAGAATTCTTACAAGAAGAACGGACAGGTCAACGGAAAGTACGACATTGAACTTGACTGGACGGACAACGCTTCAAACGAAAAGGGCTTCCTTGTGCGCGTTACAAAGTACACAATCAACTTTGGCTCAAGCACTGAAACTGCCGGAACGCCTGAGATTTACGGCTTTGCCGCCTCAGCGGGAGACGTTGCCGGAAACACTGTCCTTGCGTTGGCGTCTTCTGACTACTTCACACAAAAGGCAACGCCAGAGACTAATTTGCTTCTCTCTCAGTGTGAGAACGTAACGTTGACTCTTGAGACAGGCTACCTTTATGACTTTGAGGTTGTAGCCTACAACTCCATCGGATACTCTGAGTACGTGCCTGGACTTGGCGGAGCGACTCCTGACACAACTGACGCGGTGGCTGACGGATTTAGCGCGACAAGCACGGATCCGCTTTATTACGCCAACTTTGTAAAAGCTGGCGGATGGACGCCTCGCAAACCTGAGGCTGGCGAAACAGCGTTCGCAACTGGCAAGATGAAGTACAAGATGGACGCGGTAAAAGCCGCTGTCGCGGCCGCCTATACAGAGGTTGATAAAACCGCGGTTACAGAACCTGTAAAGGGAACGCCTTACTTTACTTCTCCGTCTACCGGCGTGTATAACATCGCGTACGTCTCAAAGTGGGACGCGGCCACAACCTATTACACGCTTAACGCCAATACAGGAACTCCGTACACGACTTACCGCGTAAACCTCAGCAGCTTGGAATACAACCTTGCCGGCGGCCAGTATTATGACACTGGAATTTCAATCGGAAGCTTGTACGCCTTCTTCCGCTTTGGAAACGATGAGCCTAACTTCAACACATTCGGCGCGATTGCCGCTAATGACTTGAACGGAACAACTCCGCTTACAAACCCTGTTACAAAGACCGACATCACTCCGACTTCAAAGGGATCAGAGACGACTCCGTTTATCATTAAGTGGAACACATCGGGCAAGGCTTACTCTAACTGGCAGGCATGGTACAGACAGAGCCAGACTTCTTCTGGAACCACTACTTACTACAACGCTACGCCGGTTGCCGCCAATGTCTTGCTTTATGGAGACGATGCCGGTTGGTACGCGAACCAAGTTGTATACGCCGCTTACGCAGGAAACTCTAGCGACCTTACAATAGTAGTTGGAATCGATACCGCCGCCGATGGAGTATATGACTTTAAGGACAGTTACATTACAGCCGAAGCGGTTGCGGCTAGAGGCGATACAACTGGAGACACCCTCGCTGTGACACAGGACGCCACAAACGTTGTCACTGTTGGCTCTGGAGCCGGCCAGTACAACTACCTCTATCTCAATGTTGACACCTCAAGCGCTTCGCCCGCCTTCACTTATAGCGCCGTAAAGTATGTTGTCGGCAAAGTGCAGCAGTATGACGTAAGCTCTACTGGCTGCTATGTTGACCTTACTGATCCTGATTTGGCCAATAACATCACGGTTCAATTCTGGGGACTCTATAAGGGAGTTTGGTACGGCCGCTCGTTCAGCGTTGAGTTGCGCCAGTAGCTTTTAGTTAGTTAAAAAACTTTGGCTGGCCAGGCGCATTGGCCAGCCAAAAATCCCGACGGTTTTTGCCGCCGGGATTTTTTTTGTTTTCGATAAATTTGCCGAATTCCTTCTTTTTTGTTATTTTTAAAGGTATGGATCAAGATAAAATGACAATTAAGGCGATGGACGCGCTGCAAGAGGCTTCCAGCGTCGCGCGGCAAAACGACCACGCCGAAATCACAAACGAACATATTCTGGTTGCCCTTTTGGAGCAAAAGGACGGAATCATCGCTCCCTTGGTGGAACGGATTGGCATGGACGCGGGCGCTTTGGCAGGCCAGGCGCGACGCCTTTTGGACAGCCTTCCGCGCGTGTCGGGCGCCGCAAACCTTACGCTGTCGCAGGCCGCGCAAAGGACGCTTGCCAAGGCCGAGGGCGAGATGTCCTCTCTTGGAGACGACTACCTTTCAACCGAGCATCTTCTTTTGGCGATGACCGAAAATTCCGACAAGGCCGCGGAACTTTTAAAGGCCAGCGGAATAAACCGACAGTCCATTATGAACGCGCTCAAAGCCTTGCGCGGCTCAAGCAAGGTGGACTCAAACGACCCCGAAAGCTCAATGCGCTCGCTTGAAAAATATTGTACCGACCTTACAAGCCTTGCCCGCCAGGACAAGATTGACCCGGTGATCGGCCGCGACGAGGAAATCAGGCGCGTGATGCAAGTTTTGTGCCGCCGCACCAAGAACAACCCGGTCTTGATAGGAGAGCCGGGCGTCGGTAAAACCGCCGTTGTCGAAGGACTCGCGCGCCGCGTGGCAAGCGGAGACGTTCCTGAAAGCTTGAAAGGCAAGCGCCTTTTGTCGCTGGACATGGGCGCTCTTGTCGCCGGAGCCAAGTACAAGGGCGAGTTTGAGGAGCGCCTTAAGGCCGTAATCAACGAAGTCAAGAAGGCCGACGGAAAAATAATTTTGTTCATCGACGAGCTTCACACGATTGTCGGAGCGGGAGGCGGCGCCGACGGTTCCACCAACGCGGCGAACCTTTTAAAGCCAGCCCTGGCGCGCGGAGAGCTTCGCGCGATAGGAGCGACGACGCTTGACGAATACAGAAAGTACATAGAAAAAGACCCCGCGCTTGAGCGCCGCTTTCAGCAAGTCTATTGCGCCGAGCCCAGCGTGGAGGACACAATCGCGATTTTGCGAGGCCTTCGCGAAAAGTACGAAATCCACCACGGCGTTCGCATAGAGGACGAGGCTCTTGTAAGCGCGGCGATTCTTTCAAACCGCTACATAACGAACCGCTTTTTGCCCGACAAGGCGATTGACTTGGTTGACGAAGCCGCGAGCCGCCTTAAGATGGAAATAGAAAGCCAGCCGACGGAGCTTGACCAAATCGAGCGGAAAATCCTGCAGCTTCAAATCGAGCGGCAGTCGCTTAGCAAGGAAGACGACGCGGCAAGTTTGGAGCGCCTCGCCAAGCTAGAAAAGGAATTGGCGGAAATTTCAAGCAAGCGCGACGCGATGAAATTGCAGTGGCAGAACGAAAAGACGCAAATCGGAAAGTCGCGCGAGCTGAAGGAAAAGTTGGAGGCCGCGCGCTTTGACGAGGAAAAATACACGCGGGCGGGCAATTTGGAAAAGGCCGCCGAACTTAAGTATTCGATAATTCCGGCCTTGGAAAAAGACCTTAAGGCCGCCGAAGAAAAGGACAAGCAAAAAGGCTCGGAGCAAAACGCCTCGCTCTTGCGCCAAGAGGTCACGGAAGAAGACATCGCTCGCGTCGTTTCATCTTGGACCGGCATTCCGCTTTCAAAAATGATGAGCTCCGAAAAAGAAAAGTACTTGCAGCTGGAAGGCGAGCTTCACAAGCGCGTCGTCGGCCAAGACCAGGCCGTGCAGGTTGTAAGCGACGCAATTCGCCGTAACCGCAGCGGCCTAAGCGACCCCAACAAGCCGCTCGGCTCCTTCCTCTTTATCGGCCCCACCGGCGTCGGAAAGACGGAGCTTGCAAAGACGCTTGCGGACTTTTTGTTCAACGATGAAAAATCCTTGACTAGAATCGACATGAGCGAGTACATGGAAAAGTTTTCCGTCAGCCGCTTGATCGGAGCGCCGCCGGGATACGTGGGCTACGACGAAGGCGGCCAGTTGACCGAAGCCGTCCGCCGCCGTCCCTACAGCGTCGTCCTCTTTGACGAAATCGAAAAGGCTCATCCCGACGTCTTTAACGTTTTGCTTCAAGTGTTGGACGACGGCCGCTTGACCGACGGACAAGGCCGCCTTGTTGACTTTAAGAACACGATTATCATCATGACAAGCAATCTTGGAAGCGAGATTCTTTTGGAAGCCGACACGGACGAAAAGTTAAAGGCCGCCCGTCCGCAAATCGACGCGCTTTTAAAGGCTTCCTTTAAGCCGGAGTTCTTGAACCGCATCGACGAAACTGTGATGTTCGCTCGCCTTGACAAGTCTTGCATCGCGGGAATCGTCCAGAACCAGCTGGCTCGCGTGGCCAAGCGCTTGGAGGACAGGCGCATAAAGCTGGACTTTGACCAAAGCGCGGTGGACTTCCTTTCCGAAAAGGGCTACGACCCCGCCTTTGGAGCGCGTCCAGTAAAGCGCGCGATTCAGACTTACGTGGAAAATCCGCTTGCAAAGGAAATTCTTTCAGGCAAGTTTGCCGAAGGAACTGCGATAAAAGCCGCCGCGTCCGGCGACGCGATAACCTTTAGCCAAGCGTAAATCGCAGGCAAGCCTAAAAAGCGCCGCGCTTGTCATTGCCCGGTCAAGCCGGGCAATCTTTTACAGCAGCTCAACCGTGTAAGACGGTTTTGTCGCAAGGCCAGGAACGCGCGACAAATGCTTTAGCGCTTCGTCAAGTTCCTGGTCCAGCTTCCAAGGCGCGTTAAGGACTAGGATTCCGCTTCCGTAAAGGCGCGGCGCCGCGCTGGACAAGCCTGTCTTGCTGGACAAAGCGGCGGCTTTTGCGGCGGCGTTTTCTTTAAGCGGCATTTCCGTGTGGCTTTGCGCCGTGTCCACGCAAAATTCCGCGCGCAAAATGTTTGTGTTGGCGTTTTGGATTTTTGCCGCCGCGCAAATCGATTCAATCATCTTTTCTATTTCCGCCGCCCGGTGGGCTAGGAGCGGGTACCAAACCATTATTATTCCCGCGCTCCATTTTTTGTGGACGGCGATTACAGTTTTTGCCACCGCGTCGTAGTCGGCGGCCTCTTCGTAGCTGGGGTCGATTAAGGCGGCTCCTCGCTTTATTTTTGGCGGAGTCTGGGCCAGCAAAGTCTTAAAGCCGTCGGCTTTTAGGATTTGCGTATGCGGAACATTTGCAAGACCGGAACTGGCGGCCGCGCTTTTTGGCCTTGAATCGGTATCGGTAGGAAGCCCAAAATTGGGGGCGGCCCCTTCTTGGTCAGGACCAAAAGCTCTATTTAGCCCAAAATCTCGCGCGCAATTTTCCTTTAGCGCCTCAAACTCAGCCGGGTGCAGCTCGCAAATTGTGTGGGCGTCGCCTGGCCGCAAAAAGGCGCGCTCGATTAGCGGCGAGCCTGGATACAAGTCGCGCGCGAGGTAGGGGCGGACAAAGTTAAGGTAGTCGAGGAGCGCGGCCGGAAGAGAGCCGCCGCTTCTTAGGCTTGCGTCCGTTTCTTGTTGGCCGCCGCCGTTAAGGTCTTGCAGTGCCTCTTGGTCCGCGCCGCTTTTTTGGCTTGAACCAGTGTCGGTCGCAAGGCCTGAATTGGGGCCGCTCCCATCAAGGTCTTGCGAACGATTTTTGTCCGCGTACTCTGCCAGCGCCAAAACTCCGCGCGCGGCCTCGCCGGTTTTGCGGGCCTTTTCTCCTTGCGTGGAATACAAGCCGCTTCCGGCGTGCGTGTCAAAAAAAGAGTAGGGCGCGCTCTTTTGGTTCAGCTTTTTTAAAAGCTGGATGAGTGCGGCGTGCTTAAGGATGTCGGCGTGGTTTCCCGCGTGAAAGGCGTGCAGGTAGCTTAGCATTATTCGATGGCGGCGATTTTGTCAATCGCGTCCAATTCCTCTTTTGTAAAGGCGGCGCTTTGGGCAGCCTTCACGTTGTCCAAAATTTGCTCCGGCTTTGAAGCGCCGATGATGACGCTTGCGATGTCGCCGTCGCGCAAAACCCAGGCCAAGGCCATTTGCGCCAAAGTCTGTCCGCGCGCCTTTGCGATGTCGTTAAGCGCCTTGATTTGCGCCATTCGTTCCGCCGTCAAATTCTTTTCGGTCAAAAAGCGGCCGTCGGTTTTGATGCGGCTGTCTTTTGGAATGCCGTTAAGGTAGCGGTCGGTCAAAAGGCCTTGCGCTAGCGGGCTAAAGCAAACCAAGCCGATTCCCTCTTTGGCGGCTCTTTTTTTAAGGCCGCTTTTTTCGATGGAACGGTTGAAAATCGAATATTGAATTTGGTTCACGATAAAGGGGCAATGCAAGCCGCTTAAAATTTTGGCGGCCTTTAGCGTTGTAGGAAGGTCGTAGTTGGAGATTCCAGCGTACAGGGCTTTTCCTGACTTTACCGCCTGGTCAAGCGCTCCCATAGTTTCTTCAAGGGGAGTGTCAGGGTCCATTCTGTGGTGGTAAAATATGTCAAAGTATTCAAGGCCTGTTCTGGCAAGGCTTTGGTCAAGGCTTGAAAGCAAGTACTTCCGCGAGCCGCCGTCGCCGTAAGGGCCGGGCCACATTCCGTATCCGGCTTTTGTCGTGACAATCATTTGGTCGCGGTATGAAGCGAAGTCGCTTTTTAACACCTTTCCAAAATTCTCTTCGGCGGCTCCGCCGGGCGGGCCGTAATTGTTGGCGATGTCAAAGCATGTGATTCCGTTGTCAAAGGCTGCGCGGCACATGGCGCGAATGTTGTCGATTTTCGCGGACTTTCCAAAGTTGTGCCAAAGGCCCAGCGACACGCGCGGCATTTTTAGTCCGCTCTTTCCGCAATTGGCGTAGGCCATCTTTTGATAGCGGTCTTCCGCCGCCTCGTAAGTTTTTTTCATTCCGTTCCTCCTATGGTATCGCTCTTATGATACCGCTGTTCGCGCGAGCTTTGTCAAGGCCGCTACTAATCCAGCTCGTCGATCTCAGAAAGCCAGAGCGCGCAGCTTGCGTCGCTGGGCATTCTCCAATCGCCGCGCGGCGAAAGGCTTACCGTTCCAACTTTGGCTCCGTCGGGCATGCACGAGCGCTTGAACTGCTGGGAGAAAAACCTGGAGTAAAATGTTTTGAGCCACTTTTTTATTTCGGCCTTTGAAAAGCGCGGCGAGCTTTGCTCTTGCGAACGATTGTCGTCCGCCGCTTTTTCAAAGGCTTTTTTTGCCAAAAAGTAAATTTTCGCCGGGGCCATTCCGTAGCGGACGACGTTGTACAAGAAAAAGTCGTGCAGTTCGTAAGGGCCCACAAGCTCTTCTGTTTTTTGGGAAATTTTCCCGTTTGTCGGAGGAAGAAGTTCCGGGCTTACGGGCGTGTTCAAAACGTCCAAAAGCGCTTCCTTGAATTTTGGGCTTTGCGCGCTTTCCGCTTCCCACTCAACCAAGTGGCGCACAAGAGTTTTTGGAATCGAAGCGTTCACTCCGTACATCGACATGTGGTCGCCGTTGTAAGTGCACCAGCCCAAGGCCAGCTCCGAAAGGTCGCCTGTTCCGATGACGATTCCGCCAGTCTTGTTTGAAAGGTCCATCAATATTTGCGTTCGCTCGCGCGCCTGCGAGTTTTCGTAGGTAATGTCGTGAACGCCTTCGTCCTGCCCGATGTCTAAAAAATGCTGGCGAACCGCGGCGGCTATAGAAACTTCCTTTAACGAAACGCCCGCTTCCTTTGCAAGCGAAAGCGCGTTTTGGTAAGTCCGGTCGGTCGTTCCAAAGCCGGGCATCGTGACCGCCAAGATTCCCTTTCTGTCCAGCTTGCAAAGGTCAAAGGCGCGGCAAGTCACAAGCAAGGCCAAAGTCGAGTCCAAGCCGCCGCTTAGGCCGATGACGGCGCTCTTGCAATTAATGTGGCGCAAGCGCTTGGAAAGGCCCTGGGCCTGCAAGTTGATCACTTCCTGGCAGCGCTCTCCGCGCGCCTTGCTGTCCGACGGAACAAAGGGCCGCGCGTCCACGCTCCTGTAAAAGAAGGGCGTCTTGTCGTAGTCAAGCTCTTTTAGGCTTACAGGAATTTCTAGGTAGGAGCCTGCGTCTTTTTCGGCGGCTTGGCTTTGTCCAAAAGTCGTCGTCTTTGCGCGCTCGGCCTCCAAAAGGTTTAGGTCGATGTCGGCGTAAATTATTTCTTTTTGGAAGAGAGCGCTCTGCGCCAAAATCTTTCCGTTCTCAGAAATCAAGTTGTGGCCGGCAAAAACCATGTCCTGGCTGGATTCGTCTTGGCTTGCGTCCGCGTAAATGTAGGAGCAAAAAAGACGCGCCGAAGTTGACGCGCAAAGGAGCCTTCTGTATTCTGCCTTTCCGATTATTTCGTTTGAGGCCGAAAGGTTCGCTATTATGTTGGCTCCGTTCAGCGCGTGGCGGGTGGAGGGCGGATTGGGCGCCCACAAGTCTTCGCAAATCTCAAAGGCGATTTTGGCCGGGGAGTTTTCCGGGCAAATCATTATGTTAGTTCCAAATGGAACGGCCGGATTTTTTTCAGACAAATAAAGGCTTTCAACAACTTCCGCCGCGGGAGCCGGGCAAAACTGGCGGCGTTCGTAAAACTCGGCGTAGTTTGGAATAAAGGATTTTGGAATCAAGGCAAGAATTTTTCCCTTGAACAAAATCGCCGCCGCGTTGTAAATCGCGCCGTCCTTTTTTACCGGAAGGCTTAGGGCTATGATTGCCTTAAGGCCGCTTGTTTCTTTTGCGATTCTTTCGCATTCGCGCGCGGCCGCCTTTAAAAGATTTTCCTGAAAGAACAAGTCTCCGCAAGTGTAGCCGGTCACGCAAAGTTCCGGGAATACGATGAGGCTTGCGTCCTTTGCCTCGGCCTGGTTCGCCGCGGTGATGATGCGCTCAGAATTATAGGCGGGATCCGCCACCTTTAGGTCAACGCTGGCAGCCGCCGCGCGAAAGTATCCGTAGTTCATAAGATTCATTCTATCATATTGAAAAGAATCATTCAATCTGATAATATTGCTGTCATGACATTATTTGAAGATTTAAAATGGCGTGGATTGATTAAGGATGTCGCAGGAGAGGAAAGCGACTTGCAAAAAGTTTTGGACGGAAAGCCCTTTGCCTTTTATTGGGGAACCGATCCCACCGCGGACAGCCTTCACCTTGGCCATTATTCATCTTTGTGCATGGCAAAGCGCTTGGCCAACGCTGGCCATCATCCCGTTCTTTTGTGCGGAGGAGCGACCGGCCGCATCGGAGACCCGCGCCCCACAGCCGAGCGCGAAATCATCAGCGAAGAAGCCGTCAACGCCAACATAAACGGAATCCGCTCTCAAATCCAGGCGCTCGTTCCCGGAGCGGAATTGGTGGACAACTACGACTGGTGGAAGGGCCGTTCCTTTTTGGACACCCTGCGCGACATCGGAAAATACGTCAGCCTTAACTACATGCTGGACAAGGACATAATCCGCCGCCGCTTGGAGACAGGAATCACATTCGCCGAATTCTCCTACATGCTTTTGCAGGGCTTTGACTTTGTTCACCTTTTCCAGGAAAAAAACTGCGTAATGCAAGTGGCAGGAAGCGACCAGTGGGGCAACATCACCACAGGCGTAGACCTTATCCGAAAAATGCTTGACAAGCAGGCCTATGCCTTTACGATGCCCTTGATTTTGGACGCCAGCGGAAAGAAATTTGGAAAGAGCGAAGGAAACGCGCTTTGGCTTGACAAAACAAAGACCAGCGCCTACCAGATTTACCAACACCTTTACAATTCCGACGACACAAAAGTTGTCGAATACCTTAAGGTCTTCACCTTCCTTCCGTGCGAAAAAATCGAAGAAATCGCCGCCCAGCAAAAGGCCGCTCCCGAAACTCGCATTGCCCAAAAGACTTTGGCCTACGAAGTCGTAAAGGACATTCACGGCGTTGAAGAGGCTGACAAGGCGGTGAGCGGAGCCAAAGCCGCCTTTAGCGGAGAAGGCAACAAGGACGACATGCCGACGGTCCAGCTTGAAAAGACTTTGATCCAGAATGGAATCGGCGCGATCGACTTGTTCTTCGCGGCCAAAATAGGCGGCGCCTCAAAGGGCGACATCCGCCGCTTGATCCAACAAGGCGGCGCGGCGATTAACGCCAAAACTTTTGACGACGTAAAGCGCGTAGTAGGCGAGTCGGACTTGGACAAGGACGGCGAGCTGGTCTTGCGCGCCGGAAAGAAAAAGTTCGTCCGCGTGGTTTTCAAGTAGGAACGGTCATTACTAACAAAAAAAAATCCCGCGTTTCGCGGGATTTTTTTTTGTTATTGTTCTTGCTATTGTTGCTATTGCGGCGCGAAAATTTTATTCGCGCCGCAAAAGGAACGAGTCAAGGCCTTGAGCGTAGCGTGCCTTGACTCGTTCCTACTTTCCGAACCAAGAGGCGATTGTCTTAAAGAGCCAAGCAAAAAAGCCAACCAGCGCGTTCCAAAGGCGGCGCAAGGGGCTGGGGTTTCTAAGGCGGGCAAGCCTCTTGTAGCCTTCCAAAAGCTCTTCGTCGGTGAATTCCTTTCGCTGGTTGTTTTCCTCCAACTCCATTTCAAGCTGGCTTAGCGGAGTCAAGTTGTCGATTATGTTTGCGTTTATGCTGGTCCAGCCAATCGCCTTGGCGGCTTCCAGACGGCGCTCGCCCGCGATCAGCTGGTATTTTGAGTTTAGCGTTATCGGGTTCAAAAGGCCGTAGCGGCGCAGGCTGTCCTTAAGGTTTTCAAGGTTTCCCAAATCCCTTCGGACGCGATTTTTTACTTTGATGTCCTTTATGCTGACTAACATCAATCACTCCATCAAGGAATTTCCGTTTTCAAAATTAACTTCTTCCTCGTCGCGGCTTTCGCTGCTTTCGATGATAGAGTCCAAGTCCAAGCCAGTCGACAAGTCCGAGTCGTCGATAAAGTCGTCCATCGTAAATCCTGTTTGGTACATCGCGTCTTGCAGCATGTCCTCAGCCCGTTTCTCTGAGTTCGCGCTGCCCACTCCGTGAATGTCGCAAGTCTCTTTTGGAACGTTGTCAGCCATGAACCATAGCGCGATTTGGCTGCAGCCTTCGGCGCAAAGCTTTCCTGTTTCGGCGCAAACGTTGATTTTAACGACAGTTCCTTCTTCGGGCTGCGGCCAATCCTTGTAGGGAAGCCCCTTGTGGATGACTTTCATAAAGTCGCCCCATGGAGGGCCGGCCAAAGAGGCGCCTGTGCCCGACATGCCCATGGAGTTTCCAGGCGTGTCAAAGCCAAACCAGAAGGCCGCTGTGTAGTAGGGCGTGTAGCCGATGGCCCACGCGTCGCCCCAGTTTTGCGTCGTTCCTGTTTTTCCGGCCACAGGCATTTGGAATTCTTGGCCGGTCTTTTTGTCAACGTAAACAAACTTTGAGCCCATCGGGTCGCCTGTGGACGGCTCAATAAGGCTTGACCTGTTTTGCGAGCCAAAGCGAAGCGTTCCAACCGTGGGGCCGTGCTCCATTATTTTTGTCATCACAAAAGAGTTTTGCGGCGTGATTACTTGCGTCGGGTTCTTCATGTTTTTGTGAATGTCGCGCTCTATGTTAAGGATTATGTTTCCGTTGCGGTCCTCTACGGTGCGAATCGCTGTAGGCGTGATGGCCTTTCCGCCGTTTGCGAAAATCGCGTAGGCTCGCGCCATTTCGATCGGGCGCACTGACACCGTTCCCAAGCCGATCGGGAAGCCTGGAATGAAGGCGCGGCTGGGCAATTCTTTTTGCGGAATTCCAAGCAAGGCCACGGCTCTGTCGATGGCGGCGTCAAAGCCGACTTTTTCCAAAATCTTAAGGGCCGGAATGTTCAAGGAAAGCGCCAAGGCTCTCCAAAGCAAGACGTTTCCTCGCCAGGCTCCGCCGTAATTGTTGGGAAGGTAGCTGCTTCCGTCCTTGGACTTGAACTCGTAGGGCGCGTCAAGAATCGCCGTGGCCGCGTTAAAGTCGGGTGTGTCCATCGCCGCGCTAAAGTAAAGGGGCTTGAACGAAGAGCCGGGCTGGACGCGCGCCTGGCTTGCGCGGATGAATTGGTTTGACTGGTCAAACTTGCTTCCGCCTATAAGCGCCGTGATGTAGCCTGTGTCGTTCTCCAGGTTGACCATCGTTCCTTCGATTGTGTGCGCCTTGGCTTTTTCTTGCGTCAAGCGGTTGGCCTTGTTGATGATTCCCACCTTAAGGTTGTCGATGCCGAACATAAGGCTTGCGATGTCGACCAATGGATTTATCTTTGTCTGGAATTCTTTTGTGGCCGAAGACTGGACAAGCTGCTTTGACATCTTGAGGCCCTTTAGGTTGAACATCAAGGTTATCAATTCGCTCATCGGAATGTATGTGCTAAAGGCGCCCTTTTGCTTTACGGCCATTTGCGCCTTGTAGTTGGCGTTTGCGTTAGCGATTTGCTTTTCCATCAAAAGCTGGGCCACTTGCAAGTGCTGGATGTTTCCCGTCGTGTTCACCGTAAGGCCGCTTGAGTAAATGTCGGCGTCTCCGTAAATCATTTCGCTCAGCTCGCGGCGAACGTATTCGCTGAACCAAGGCGCCTTGTCGTCGCGCATAAAGAAGGCCGACGTGTCGGTGCGCGAAAAGTCAAAGTTAAGCCAGTAGTTGTCAAAGGACTCTTCGGCCTCTTTTTGAGTGATGTAGCCTTCGCTGACCATCGCGCGCAAAACGTCCTTTTGCCTGTCCATCGCGCGGTTGGGGTGCTCAAAGGGGTTGTAAAAGGCCGGGTTGGAAAGCTGGATTACAAGAATCGCGGACTCGGCCGGAGTGATGCTGCGAGCGTCGTGGCCAAAGTAATACTTGCTGGCCGCGTTTACGCCGTAGGTTCCTCCGCCAAAGTAGACGCGGTTTAGGTAAAGCTCGAGTATTTCGTTTTTGGAATAGCGGCGCTCCATTTGGATGGCCCACCACAATTCCTTTAGCTTTCGCAAAATCGACATTTCCTTTCTGTCGCAGTAAAGGGTTCCCGCGATTTGCTGGGTCAGCGTGGAGCCTCCGCCAAGCGAGCTTCTTGTCAAAACGCCTACGACGGCGCGGAAAATCGCGCGGGCGCTAAAGCCCTTGTGCTCGTAAAAGATGCGGTCCTCGCGGGTCAAAAGCGAGTCCTTCATGTGCTGGGGAATTTCTATCAAGCTGATGATTTCGCGCCGCTCTTCCGAAGTGAACTCTGTGATGAGCTCGCCGTTTATGTCCAAAATTTTTGTCGGAAGCGCCGTCGTGAACTCGGTGAAGTTTTCCGTGTTGACGGTGTCGGCCGTGCGCGCCAAGCTTAGGCCAAGCAAGGCTCCCGTCACCACGGCGGCCGCCATCATGAGCGAACAAAGTACTTTTGTAGAGGTCTTAATCAGCAACATATATCTTTTCTATTATATAGAAGAACTGTTCGCTCGTCAATTGCCGCCGTTTTTGGTGTATTTTGCCAAGCCGCCCTGCTTGAGTATCGCGCGGCTTCGCTCCGACAAGTCGTTCACTGCAAGAATCGTCTTTCCGTTGGCTTCGATTTTGAACTCGCAGCCTGTTTCCAGCGCTTCACCTATATTGGTAAGTGAAAGGACGTCGCCCATCTTGATCGCGTCGTAGTCGGCGGGATTCTTAAAGTTAAGCGGAATGATTCCGTAGTTGATGAGGTTGGCCTTGTGGATGCGCGCAAAGCTCTTTGTAAGAATCGCGCGGACTCCCAAGTACATAGGTCCTAGCGCGGCGTGCTCGCGGCTTGATCCCTGGCCGTAGTTCTCTCCGCCTACAACAATGCAGTCGGCGAAATCGGCCTTTTCGGCTCTCTCGTAAAATTCCGGGTCCAGGCGGGTAAGCGTGAACTTGCTTATCTCGGGAATGTTCGAGCGCAAGGGAAGCATCTTGGCTCCGGCGGGCATTATGTCGTCGGTGGAAACGTTGTCGCCGGCCTTTAGCGCCACAGGAAGCGTCAGGCTTGGCTTGTATTCGCGGCAAGCGGGGCAGGGCTTGATGTTGGGGCCGCGCAAAATTTCAACTTTGGCCGACTCGCTTTCAGGAAGCGGGGCGATGACCATTCCGCGGTCCTGCGCGGCTTCCAAAACGTCGGCGCTTGAAAGGCGGCCGTCGCCTCCGTCCAAAAGGCTTTGGCGGACTCCGGTCTTGTAGGCCGCGTCCTCGTAGTCCAAGTCTTCGGCGCTTGTGAAAACGCCGTTAATGGCGCTTGCCGCGGCGGTCTCCGGGCTTACCAAGTATACGTTTGCGTCGGCGGTGCCGCTTCTGCCCTTAAAGTTTCGGTTGAACGTTCGCAATGTGACGCCTTGGCTGTTGGGCGCGAAGCCCTGGCCTATGCAGGGGCCGCAAGCCGATTCCAGGATGCGAAAGCCCGCCTTTATAAGGTCGCCCAAGATTCCGGCTTTTTCGGCCATCATCAAAGTGGCGCGGCTTCCGGGCGCGATTCCGGCCTCGACGCCGGGCGCGATTGTCTTTCCCTTTACGATGGCGGCCACGCTTTCCAGGTCGTCAAGCGATGAGTTTGTGCAGCTTCCGATCACCACTTGCGTGACCGGTTGGCCCTTTAGGCTTTGTATTGAATTGATTACGTCCGGGTTGTGGGGGCAGGCGGCGAGGGCGTGCAAGTCGTCCAAGTTGATTTCGATGATTTTGTCGTAGGCCGCTCCTTCGTCGGCCTTAAGCTCCTTCCATGATGAGCCGCGGCCCATTGACTCCAAGAATTTCTTTGTCTTTTGGTCGCTGGGGAATACTGAAGTCGTCGCGCCCAATTCCGCTCCCATGTTTGTGATTGTCGCTCTCTGGGGAACGGTAAGAGTCTCCACGCCGGGGCCAAAGTATTCGTAAATGGCGAGCGTTCCGCCCTTTACGGTTTCGCGGCGAAGGACTTCCAAAATGATGTCCTTGGCTCCAACGCCTTTTTTTAACGTTCCGGTCAATTTTACGCCAAAGATTTTCGGCATTGCAAGATGGAAGGCTCCGCCTCCCATCGCGACGGCAACGTCAAGGCCGCCCGCGCCAATCGCTATCATTCCGATTCCGCCGCCAGTCGGCGTGTGGCTGTCCGAGCCAAGCAATGTTTTTCCGGGCGCGCCAAAGCACTCAAGGTGGACTTGGTGGCAAATGCCGTTTCCGGGCCGGCTAAAGTAAAGGCCGTATTTTGCCGCCACGCTTTGAAGGTAGCGGTGGTCGTCCATGTTCTTAAAGTCTGTCTGCAGCGTGTTGTGGTCAACGTAAGAGACCGAAAGCTCGGTCTTTACGCGCGGGATTCCGATAGTCTCAAACTGAAGGTATGTCATCGTGCCGGTCGCGTCTTGGGTCAGCGTCTGGTCGATTTTTATCGCGATGTCCTTTCCGCGCTCAATCGGCTCTCCTTTTGTAAACTTTGTTTCCTTGCAAGCTTCGGGAACGATGTGTTCCTGCAAAATCTTTTCCGCCAATGTAAGAGCCATAGAGAGCCTCCAAAATTTTTTGGAAACAATTATAGTAAATTTGATGGAAGAATTCAAGGCGCTTGTTTCGGGCTTGTTTTTTCCTAGCTTTCGGTATATAATAGAAAATTGTGGGAGCGAAATTTCTTGTAAAAAAATCGGCCTCTTTTTGCCTTTGCGCGGCCTTGTTCGCGCTGGCCTTTGCCTTGTCTTCCTGCAGGGGAAAAAAAGAAAAAGTCCTTGAGGAATACACTCCGCTTTCCAAGGCCGCCCAAGACCTTAGCGTTTCCGCCAACTGGGCCTATGAAATCGAGGCCGACCGCCTTTCAAAAAAAATCGATTCCTTTGACGCGATTTCCAGGAGCGTTCCGCTTTCGCCGCTTTCGATGGCGGCCTTGGACGGCGGGCAGGCGATGAGGGGCGTCTACCCGGACTTGCAGGGCTTTGAAAACCTTGACACGTCGGGCTTGCAGGGCGAGCTGTTGGAAACGGTCCGCGCTTTTTGCCAGGCTTTCATTGACTACACAAAGAGCGTTCCCGAAGAAGGGCAGGAAAAGTCGTCCGCCAAGGTTGACGAGTTTTTCTATCCCAAAACCCTGTTTTCGCTCTCGCTTTTTTTAGCCGACAGCAAGGATTCTGGCGCCTTTGACTCGTTTGTTGTCGGCCGCCCCTTCATCGGCGAGGATTTGATAGAGATTCCCGCGCGCTTTTCGGGAAAAAATGAATTTTTGTTTTGCAAGCTTTATCCTGTCCAGCAAAAGGACGCTTGGAAAATCCAGCAGATAGAAATTTACAAAAGGGAGGCAAAAGATGGAAACGGCAAAACTGACCGGAATTGAGCGGGAGCTTGTCCTTCAATATTTGATTGACGGAAATGTTCCTGTAACTGTCACTCCAATAGAAGACGAAGCTATGGCTGACGGCGAGCAAGTCAAGCCCGCCACGGCGGCGCTTTTTCCAATCGCGATAAAGGCCGAGCAGCTTAAGGTTTTGGAGCAAGGCATCATTCTTTTGACCAACCCGCCGCAAAACGTCCAGAATTTCATCGACAAAAAGGCTAGGGTGGAGTTTTACTTCAACCGGCTCGGCCTTTACTTTGAAACTACAATCAAGCGCATAAAGGCTGGGCTCGCGCTTGTGATTCCGTCGTCGATAAGCAGAATCCAAGAGGCCGCCGCCAGCGCCAGGCCAACTGACATTTCGGCGCGCCTGTATTTTTCGGTCAACCAAAAGACCGACGTTCAGATAGAATGCGTTCCGGCGCAAGGCTACCAGCTTTTTTCAAAGCCGGTTTGGAAGGACATCGACGAGGCGGCGCAGGCGAAGGCCAAGGAATACCTAGAGGGCTTTATCGTCCACGCGCGGCAAAAGGGCGTTGCTGGAAGCGGCGTCCAGTTGATTCCTGTAGTCCGCTATTTGGCCGAAAAGGTTTCTAGAATCGAAAGCGTTCAAGGCCGCAAAGAGCCGCTTGAAATATTGTTCATCAACCACGAGCGCATTGTCTTTGGCCAAAAAGCCGGCAACGCCGACTTGCAGGACGGAACGGAATACGCGCTCGAAATGTCGTTCCCGCTTCCGCGGCCATTGACTGAGCGGAAAATTTTCGCAACTTGCCGCGTAGAGTCAAACTATTTTGACGAAGAAAAGGAATTCGCCTGCGTCGTCTGCCGTTACACTTCGCTTCAAGAGGAAGACGTCCGATTTTTGTACGAGAAGGGAACCGGCGAAAAATTTATTTAAGGTTGGGAGGAATCAGTTTTCTCTTTTTCGCGCTGGCGTTTGACCGTTTTGTTGTTCCCAAGCAAAATTCCAAGCGGCTTTAGGAACGAAACGTTTTCGCAAATGATTTTTATCAAGACCAAGAAGGGAACCGCCAAAATCATTCCGATAAAGCCCCATACCCAGCCCCAAACGCTCAAGGACACCAAGATCAAGAAGGGCGATATGTCAAGGTTTCCGCCTTCAACGCGCGGCTCCACTATGTTTCCCAAAAGCATGTTGGACAAAACCATAAGCAAGGCTGTCGCGATTACCGGCGGAACTTGTGGGAAGAATTGAAGGATTGCGAAAAAGACCGTTATTAAAAATGAAATCACGCTTCCAAAAGTAGGAATGAAGTTCAGCAAAAAGGCCAAGAAAGCCCAGACGACCGCAAAGTCAAGCCCTATGATTGAAAGGCCCCCAAAGACCGCAAGGCCTGTGGCAAGCGAAATCGCGAATTTTATGGAAAGGTATCTGGTCGTGTCCACGATGACTTTCGTGATTACGCTCTTTACGCGGTGGCGCATTTTTCCTTCAAAGGCCAGCGAAATCTTTTTTTCAAATGAGCCGGCTTCCACAAGAAGGAAAGTGTACATCATGAAAATCAAGAAAATGTTTTTTGTCAATGACAAGGCCGTGTTTGAGACAGAGAGCGCCGCGCTTTGCAAATATTGGCGCACGTTCAACTGGCTTAGAAGGTTTTCAATTAAAGTCTTTCCGTCGTCGTAGCTTATGTTAAGCTTTGAGGCGGCGTACTTGTAAAGGGTCAAAAGCCTGTTTTCGTAGCGGGGGTAGGCGCTTATGATTGACGCGGCGCTGGCTTGCAAGAGGCGCGCTATGGCTCCAATCAATAGGATAAAGGCGATCAATGAGACTAAAATTCCAACGCCCCACGGAAGGCGCGCCTTTGAATGCATCTTCCGTATGGCGGGAAGCGCCACAAGCGCAAGCAAAATTGAAAGGACGATTTGAACGGCGATCCCTTTTGTGACTTTTAGTATGGCGATAAAAGCCAAAGCCGCAAAAAGAGAGAGAAGAATAAAGATGCGCCTTGGATAGTTTTTTTGGCGCTCGCTTTCCATCGTTTGAATTTCTTCCAATTTTGTTTCCTTTTTTTATTTCTTTGGTCCAATCTTGTCAAAGCCGCAGAGGGAAACAAGCGCCTCCGGGATTGTGATGGAGCCGTCTTCGTTTTGGTAGTTCTCAACGATGGCAAGCATCGCGCGTCCAACGGCGATGGCCGTTCCGTTGAGCATGTGCACGTACTTGTTCTTTCCGTCGTCGTCCTTGTAGCGCACGTTCAGGCGGCGGCTCTGGTAGTCCGTGCAGTTTGAGGTGGAAGTCACCTCGCCGTATTCGCCGCCGTTGCGTCCCGGCATCCAGGCTTCCAAGTCCCACTTGCGGTAGGCCGGCGCGCCAAGGTCTCCGGTGCACGTGTCAACGACGTGGAAGGGGAGGCCCAATCCTGTAAAGATTTCCTCTTCGATAAGGCGCAATTTTTCGTGCAGCTCGTCGCTCTGCTCAGGAACGCAGTAAACAAACATCTCGACTTTGTCAAACTGGTGGACGCGGTAAAGGCCCTTGCTGAACTGGCCTGCCGCTCCGGCTTCACGCCTAAAGCAGTGCGAAAGTCCGCAGTACATAAGCGGCAATTTTGCCTTGTCCAAAATTTCTTCGGAATGGTAGCCGCCAAGCGTGATTTCCGCCGTGGCGACCAAGCAAGTTCCTTCTTCCTCGATGCAGTAAACGTTTGACTCGTTTCCGCGCGGATTAAAGCCGATGCCTTGAAGGATTTCCTGGCGGGCGACGTCCGGCGTGATGAAGGGGGTAAAGCCGCGCTTTCGCAAAAGGTTAAGCGTGTACATGATCAAGGCTTGCTCCAAGAAGACCGCCTCGTTCTTTAGGTAATAGAATTTTTGTCCTGAAACTTTCGTTCCGCGCTCAAAGTCTATCAAGTCCAATTCTTCCATAAGCTGAACGTGGTCGCGCGGCTCAAAGTCAAACTTGCGCGGAGTTCCAACCTTCTTTACCTCAAGGTTTTCGGTGTCCAGCTTTCCAATCGGAACGGCGGGGTTGCACATGTTGGGAATCTTTCGCGCGGCCTCTTCCAAGGCGGGCTCGATTTTTTCAAGGTCGGCTTCGACAGCCGCGATTTCTTCCTTGATTTTCTTTCCTTCGTCAATAAGCTTTTGACGCGCGTCCGGCTCCATCTTGCCTTTCATCGCGGCGGAGTTTTGGTTTCGCTGCTGCTGCAAGTCCTGGCGCTTTGTGACGAGCGCGGTCCTTTTGTCGTAAAGCTCGACGACGATGTCCGCGTCGGCGGTCATATTGCGGTTTTTGATGTTCTCTTTTACCGCGTCCAAGTTTTCTTTGATGAATTTGTAGTCCAACATATTTTATTCCTCTTGCTCTTTTGTGTTTATTTCAATTCGTAGTTGCAGCAAACTGTCACGGTAACGACATTGTCGCCCGCGTTGATTTGCGTAGCCGCTTCGTTGGCGGAATCATACATCGCGGCCTTTAATCTAACCGCGCCCGCCGCCGGGCTTCCCTGCTCTTGTATTGAGATGATTTTTCCCAATTCGGCGCCGGCGGTCTTTGCCATAAGGTTCGCGGCTTCGGCGGCGTTCTTGATTGCAAGCGTGCGGGCTTCGCGCAAGGCGTCCTCTGTTTTTGTCGAGGCGAATTGAATCGATGAAAATTCGTTGGCCCCGTTTTTCACCGCAACGTCAATCGCGTTTCCCGCTTTGCGCGGGTCATGGGTTACGATTTGAATTGAGTTTGAGACGCGGTAGTCGCCGCGGTACTGGACGCCGTTCCTGTAGGAAGAGTCTTGCCAAATCCTGTAGTTTTGCGTCGTGATTGAATCGTCGGAAAAGCCCGCCTCAACCAATGCCGCCCGTACTTTTGACACCGACTCGGCGTTTAGCCTGGCCGCTTCAATCACGGAGCGGTTGTTTGTGACCACGGCGACGTCGATTGTGGCTATGTCGCTTTTAACGCTTGCCGAGCCTGTTCCTGTTACGGAAATCCACCGCGCTTCCTTCTTGTTGTCTTCAGCCCTTACATAGCAAGATGAAAGACTTGTGAAAGCGGCTGTCGCTAGAGTCATGGCCGCCAAGCGGGCGGCGAGCTTTTTTGAAAAAAAATTTTTCATGCAAACCTTCTTATCTTATGTCAATATAAAATCTTTTTAAGTAAATCGAGCGCTCGTTGGCCTTGCGCCAATAATCGCTTTGCGGCCAATTCTTAATCAGCGTGTCGTAGGCGCCGATCGCGCTCTTGATGTTCCTGACTTCGGACTTGGCTTCCAAAATCAAGCCTTCCAAGTAAAGGCCCGCGTCAATGTCCTCGCTGGCCGTGTCAAAGAATTGTTGGACCAAGTCCAGGGCATCGGCATAGCGCTTTTCGTCGTAGGCTTTTCGCGCCCTTTCCAAAAGGCTCTTGGCCTTGTCGCTTCCCGCGGAAGGCGCTTGTTCCGCTGGCGCGTTCTTTTCGCTTTCGCCTGCTTTTGGAGCGCTGGTTCCCGCGACGGCGGTCTTTTGCTTAGAGTCTCCTTTTTCTTGGCCAGAAGTCTGGATTACAGTCTGGACTTTTTCCGACGGAGAATTTTCCGCCTGGCTTTTCGCAAGCGCCCCATCTTGCCCTTCGGACTTGGCTTGTCCGCCAGTGTCCTTGCTTTGCAAAGCGCCGTCTTTTTGGGGAGCGCTTGAAGCGGAAGCAGCCGCCTCTTGCTCCGCTTTCTTTTCCTGAACCGCTTTTGTCCTGTCGAATTTTGGCGGAACGATTTCAGCGTAAGAGGGCGCCTCCGCGTGGGCCGAGTCTGTCGCGCTCTTGTCGGTTATGGAAACCTCAAGATAGTCGTCGATATAGTCTCCTGTAAGAATGTCGTTCTTGTAAAAGTGAAGGAGCGCCGTTCCCGGCTTCTTTGAGCGCAGCGTGAATGTCGTTCCGCCGTTTCCAAGCTTTCGGCCTTGGAAGATGAAGTGGTCGCCGGCGCCTTCTTCGCCAAGGTAAATCCAGCCGCTTCCAGGGTAGGCGACGTCAAAGAATTGGTTGTTCTTTATGGTCGCGCGGCGGCTGGGGACAGGCTCTGGCTTTTCTTCCGTCGCGTCTTCCTCGGCCGCGCTTTCCAAGTCGATGGCTTCGTCGCTTTCTTGCGCGGGCTCCTTTCTTGAGTCTTGCGCTTCGTTTTTTCCGCTGGGAATTTTGTCCGAGCCTGGTCCAATCAAGGGGCCGCCCTGAATTTTATTATCCTGGCTTGTGACGCGCGCAAGGCTTGCGTCCTGTCCGTCAAGCGTTTCGCTTTCTTTGTTTGACAAGCGTATTTTTTCGGCCAGCGAAACGCTTTCGTCTTGGCGGCGGGCGGAGCCGCTTTCTTTTGCGGCGCTTTTTTCGGCCGCGCTTTCCTTTGCGGCGCCCCCTGCGTCAGCCTCGGCGCTTTTTTCGGCCGCGGAACTTTCCTCGATAGCGGCGCTTTCTTCGCTGGCGGCGCTTGAAGCTGGCGCTGGAGCCTCTTCGCTGGCGGCGCTTTCGCCGTTCAAAAGGCCGGCCAATTCGTCCATTTCGCTTTCGGGAATTTTCTCCTCAAGCGCCAAGGAATCGTCCTGTTGGGAAGAAGCGTCGCCGCTTTCCTGAGCGCTTTCTTCCAAGCCGCCGTCTTTTTGCGCGTCCTTTTGCGTTTCAACAGCGACAAGGGAGGCTTCGTTTTCGGCCAAGCCGTTCGAGCTTTCGCAAGAAAAGAATAGGGCGCAGATTATTGACAGCGCCAACGCGGCGAAAATCGTTTTTTTCACGGGGCGGCCTCCGTTATGCTTTTTATCAGCGAGTCGTTGGACGCGGAAAGCTTTTTAACAGTCTCTTGGTCTGGAATGACAAGCCATTCTTGGATTTCCGAGCTGTCCCATTTTTCCGGCGTTTGCCGGCTTACCGAATATTCTTGCGGAATTGAGACGCCTTGCGGCAGGAGCAGCTCTTGGTCTGCCGTCAATGGCTCGCTTTTAAACCTAGCGCTTGGAACGGCTTTTTTTTGAGGGATGAAAATTATGGCCAAAAGCGCCGCGCAAAAAAACACTATCAAAACGCAGGATATCAAAAGCGCTTTTTGCCTTTGCGAGAAAAATTCCCTTATGTTGTCGCCCAAGACGTCAAAATCAATCACTCTTGGCTTTGCTCCGTTGCGCTTTCCGCGGCTTTAGATGCGTCGCTGGACGCGCTGTTGTTGGCGCTTTCCGCCGTTTTGTCGCGGCGCGGCGGCCGCGGCGGAATTACGATTCCTTCCTCTGGCGGAACGTCTTCCTCTACAAAATCGTCTTCCTTGTCAACGTAATTCTTCCTGATGGTGTCAATGTCGTCGTCAAGGCGCATCGTGATGATTTTTGAAACGCCGGACTCTTCCATCGTGACGCCAAGCAAGGAGCTGGCGCCCATTACGGTCTTTCTGTTGTGAGTGATTACGATGTATTGGCTTACATTGGCAAAAGCTGTAAGGGCGTTTACAAAGCTTCCTACGTTCTTGTCGTCAAGCGCCGCGTCAATCTCGTCAAGCAAGCAGAAGGGGCTTGGGCGCACTTGGTATGTGGCGAACAAGAGCGCGATGGCTGTCATCGTTTTTTCGCCGCCCGAAAGCAATGAGATTCCTTCCAGCTTTTTTCCCGGCGGCTGGGCCAGGATTTCTATTCCGCTTGTAAGGACGTTTTCGGGCGTCTCCAAGCGCAGCTCGGCCTTTCCACCGCCAAACAAGCGGCGGAACATATTGTGGAAATTTCTTTTGATTTTGTTGTATGTCTCCAAGAAAACTTCCGAAGACTTTGACTTGATTTCTTCCGCGACGCGCTCCAAGTTCTTCATGCTCTTCAAGGTGTCGTCGTAGTTCACCTGCTGCCTTTCGTAGCGCTCCTTGACTTCGCCGAATTCCTCGGGGGCCATCAAGTTGATTCCGTGGCTCAGCTCTTCCAAGTCGGCTTTCTTTTTTGAAAGCTTTTCCTTAAGCTCAAGAGGCTGCGCGGTAATCGTGTACATTCGCTCCTCGTATTCCATCAAGTCGCGGGAATACTGCTCAAGGAAGTTTTGCTTTATGTTCTTGATTTCAGTTTCTGTTTGAATCATCGAGCCAGAAAGCTGCTCGTACTGGGATTGGTACTTGTTGAGCATTTCCTGCTTTTTGTTAAGGTCGTTGGTTTTGCCTGAAACTTTCGCGTTAAAGTCCTTTATTTGCTCGTCCAATTCCTTAAGGCGGTCGGCGGTCCTTCTTCCGCGGTCCTCTATTTCGGCCAGCTCGTCGGCGACGCTTTCGATTTGCTCGTTAAGCTCGTCCTTGCGCCTTTGCTCGGCGTAAAGCTCGTCCTCGTTTTGGCGCAAGTTGTTTTCTTCCTGAGTAAGGTTGCGGCGCAGCATTGTCATTTGGCTTTGCGCGCCCGCGATTTGCTCGTTCATCTTGGCTTCGTTGACTTGAAGGTTGGACAAGGTTTCCTTGTATTCGGAGATTTTTTCGTTAAGGCTTTCGTTCTCTTTCTTAAGCTCGTCTATGCGCTTGTTAAGCTCTTCGACTTGCGCCAAGTTTTCCTGAACCTTTTGGTCGACGCCGCGCTTCTTTGTGATGATGCCTTCCGGGCTTAGGAATTCGCCGATAAACTGGGGCGAGGCCTTTATGTAGGCGTCAAGCGCGGTTTGTAGGGTTTGAAGCATTTGGAGCGCGTCGCCAAAGGCCGCCGCCGACTCGCCCGCGATTTTGCTTCCGTCCGAAGTCGCGCCTGTCTTTATGGCGTCGTCAAAAATGTTCTTGCGGCCTTGAACGAAAATCTTAAGCTTGCTTAAAGTTTCGTCAAGCTCTTGCTTGGCCTGGCTCATCGCGTTTTGCGAATAGCCCGCGCTCTTAAGCTTGGCGTCAAGCTCTGTGACGATGTCTTCTGTAATCGCGGTAAGCTCTTTTTGCAAGTTGGCGCGGGCCAGGTCAAGGTCTTCTATCAATTCCTGCTTTTCGCTGGCCATCGCGTCGTTGTCTTGGATGCGCTTTGAGGCGTTTGTTATGTTCTGTCCGAACGAGGCGATGTTGGCCTTAATGTCCGCAAGCTGCTTTTCCTTTTCGTGCATAGCGCTTTCGGCCTCGTCAAGCTCTTCGTTGACGCTGTCGATTCGCTCTTGTATGGACTTTTTGTGGTTCTCTATTTGCGCGATTTTTTCGTTGATTTCCGACTGGCGGTTGGTGAACTGCTTTTGAAGCTCAAGCTTTCCTGACTTTTCGGTTTGGATTTTCAAAAGTTCCGTCGTTCCCTCGGCAACCTGGTCCTGAAGGCCCTTGATTTTGTCGGTGTTTTCCGTAAGGGCGCTGTTTATCGCGTAGATTTCCGCGCGGATGTCCTCGCGCTTTTTTTCTATCTCGGCCTTTGTCTTTTCGTTGCGGCTCTTTGTCTCGACAAAGCTCTTTAGCCTTAAAAGCTGGATGTCAAGCTGCAGGTCAAAAACTTCTTCCTTTACCTTGCGGTATCTTTTTGTCTTTTCGGACTGAACTTTCAGAGTGTCGTAAGATCTTTTGGTTTCGGCCAAAACGGCCTCGATTTGCGAAAAGTTGGCCCGGGCCTTTTCCAAGTCGCGCTCGGCTTCGGCGCATTCCGCCTTTGAGCGGCTGATTCCCGCGGCCTCCTCAAAAAGGTAGCGGCGGTCTTCGGGCTTGCTCGAAAGGATTTGGTCGATTTTTCCCTGTTCCATCACGGAGTAGGCGGCCTTTCCGACGCCCGTGTCCATGAAAAGCTTTCGGATTTCTGTCGCGCCCACTTGCTCGTTGTTGATGAAGTACTGGCTTTCGCCGGAACGGAAGAGGACGCGGGTTATCGCGATTTCCGAGTCGGGCCTGGGCAGCAAGGAATTTTCGTTTGAGATTGTAAGGGTGACTTTCGCCATGTTAAGGGCTGGGCGGGTTTCAGTTCCGTTGAAAATCACGCCTTCCATCGTGGCGGCGCGCAAATTCTTGGACTTGCTTTCGGCAAGAACCCATTTCATCGCGTCAACTACATTGCTTTTTCCGCAGCCGTTTGGCCCCAAAAGCGCGGTGATTCCGTCCGCAAAGTCGATGTGAGTGCGGTCGGCGAACGATTTAAAACCGAAAATGTCAAGACTTTTTAAAAACACGTCAATGCCACCCTAAAAATAGTCCGTTTATTTTAGCGCAAATCGCGGGTTTGTTCAATACTGAGAGCCGCCGCCCGACCGACCAGCCGCGTTATGGTTATGACAATAAAAAACGCTCCCGCGGAAATCAAACGGCTGCGAAGGAGTCGGGTGGTTGGCGGAAACACTCTGTTTGCGCCGCCGCATAAGCGGCGGAGTAAAATAGTTTCAAGCGCAAACAGCGTGGAGCGAGCCGCGCGGAGGGCGTAAGCCCGACTGCAATGCCTTGAGAGGCCTCGTTTCCAACGGAAACGAGACAGCTAGCTAGCGGTTCCGACGACCGCCACGGCGACTGGGAGTGTTTTGTTTTTCTTATAATATGGAATGCCGGGCGGCCGGGCGAAAATTGTGGACTTTTTACGATATATATAGTAAAATAAAAGGAATGAGAGAGCTTTTTTCGCTGAAAACCGTGTTTTTCTCTTGCGCGATTTCTCTGGCGCTTTTTTCTTGCTCAAATTTGCAGGACGGAACGCAGGGCGCGGGCGGCTTGGTTGGCCAAGGGCAGGGCGCTCAAAGCTCCTCCGCAGCCATTACGCGGACGATTGGCGGAAGCCTTGTCATGTCGGGCCTTTTTCCGCGCGGCTTTGGCTCAAAGCCTTCCGCCGTTTCCAAGACGCTTTTCCCGGCCGCGGATTCCGTCGACTCAAGCGCGCTCGACTATTTTGTAACGGCCTCCCACGCGGGCTTGTCCGACATTTCAGGAACCGTCACGGCGGGTTCTGGCGGCGCCCTTGCATATTCGATAACGCTTCCTTTCAGTTCCGACAGCGACAGCTGGAACCTTACTGTCACGGGAAAAGACGGAGCCGGAAAAACCTTCCTTTCTTCGGACTCGGTGGCCGTTAAAGCCAGCGACTCGGAAAAAGACATTTCGCTTTCATACGCCAAAGACCCCGGCGGCGAGCCAGGCTCGATAAGCATTTCCGTTCCGATTGCCGCCGCCAGCGGAATAGCCAGCGCCGTCGTGACTTTTGGAACGGACGCGGCCCAAACCGTGAACGTTTCGGGCGGAAGCCTTTCGTTCTCAAAAAGCGGCGTGGCGCCAGGCGTTTACAGCGTTAAGATTTTATTCTACAGCGAGTCAAGCGGCGGCGGCGAAGTTCTCTATGCCATAAGCGAAACGGCCAACATTTACTCAAACCTTACGACATCCGTTCCCTACGGAAACGCCGAATACATAGACAGCGGAAGCGCCTTCGCCTCAATTTCGGCCGCGATGGTCTCCGCCATGCAGAATGTCGCGGAAGGCGGCATTTGGCTTGGCGGAACTGGCTCGGTTGACTCTTCCGCCGCGAGCGACGACAATCCCGGAACGCGCTTTAAGCCGGTGGCCAGCCTTTGGCGCGCGGCGCAGATTGCCAACGCGCTTGCCGGAAGTGACGCGACAAAAACTTACACGATAAACGTTCAGGGAAACGTCCGCGCCGGAACCGACTCCGAGGACGCGGAAATCGCCGAGGCGGCAAAGGTTGTCATTAAGGGAACCAACGAAAGCTCGCATTGGACAATCAATGGATACGAATGCATGGACACTTTTACTATAAATTCTTCGAGCGCGACATTCCAGCATTTGACTTTTGACAAATTGCAATGCATTCAAGTCGCCGCAGGCGAAACTGTGATGGACTATTGCGAAGTGACAAACGGCTTGTCCGAAAATGCATTCGCCGGCGGAATCACGGTCTCAGCCGGCGCGACTTTTACATCTTCCGCCGGCCTAAAAATAACCGCTTGCGAAAATTCAAAGGCTAACGGCGGCGGAGGAGGAATTTGGAGCGAAGGAACTGTTTCCCTTTCCGGCGCTGAAATCAGCCATTGCTCGGCGACTGGCTCAAGTTCCTTGGGCGGAGGAATCTACGCAAAAGGCGGCTCGCTTTCCCTTTCCAACACAAGCGTCGCGGACAATTCCTCCGTGGGCGGCGGCGCGGGAATTTACATTGGAAACGCAAGCTTTTCAATTGACGCGGACTCAAGCGTGACGGGAAATTCTGCCAGCGGCTCAAGCTCTATGGGCGGAGGCCTTTATGTTTACAGCGCTTGCTCTAACGAAATTACTTTGGCCGGAACATTTTGCGGGAATTCCGCCAACAGCGGCGGCGCGGTTTGCTCCTCTTCCGCCGCGGACTTTACAATCGGCTCCGGAGCGGTAATCGGAAAAGAGGGAGAAGGCAACACGGCGGCCTTTGGCGGCGGCGTTTACCACACTGGAAGCGGCGAGCTGAAAATGACGGGCGGAACGATAGCCTACAACGGCGCTTCGTCTAACGGCGCCGGCCTTTGCATGATGAGCGGAAAAACCGCCGTGATTTCAGGAGGCTCCATCGAGCATAACGAATGCACTGGAAGCGACTCCAACGGAAAGGGCGGCGGCGTTTACACAAACGGAAGCCTTTATTTGGCTGGCGGAACTGTCAGCGCAAACTCCGCGCTGCGAGGCGGCGGCGTTTACAACGACTCTTCTGGAAAGTTTTTTGTTTACGGAACTGCCGTAATAGGCGGCTCTTCTTCCGCTTACGGAAACAAGGCTGTCGGAACGAGCTGTTTTGGCGGCGGAGTGTACAACGCAGGTTACTGCTATTTTGGCTACAGCGCTTGGTCAGATTCCAGCGGAACGCCAAAGGCTTGGACAGGAAGAGTAAGCGCCAACAGCTCGGAAAACAATTCGGGCGGCGTTCACAACGCGGGCGACTTTAGAATGATTAGCGGAACGATTGGCGGTGCCACTGACGCTTATGCCAACACAGCGGCGAATCTTGGCGGGGCCTTGTATGGCGGCGGCGGCAAGAAAATTAGTTTTGGCGGTTCCGCGTCAATTCCGCCTGCATCGGACGGCGGCAACGACATTTGCCTTAACAATGCCATAAGCAACGCCATTTCGCTTACAAGCAAGCTTACCGCCGGCGATGTCGTTGGCCTTATTGCTGTCGGCCCCAACACATCGGAAGAAAGGCTTTCGGGAGATGACGGCGTAAACGCAATTACTTCAACTGATGTCACGGGAACAGACTTTGAAAGCTGCGTGGCAAAGTTCAAGGTGAAGCAAGTCAAAAAATATTTGCTGGCTCTTGGCAAAACTGGCTCCAACGCCGGCGTGATAAAAAAAGACACGACTTATGACGAAAACTATATTGTTGTCCAGGGAACGAAATTTACAGGAACGGCTGTTTCCGGCTCCAGCGTCTTTATATCAGGCCGAAAGCTTACAATACCGACATTGCATGTTTGCGTTCACGAAGTGACTCAAAAACAATACTCGACTTATTGCAAGTTTGCGAATCCCAGCGGGTTAAGGCCTGACTCGCGTGGAACGGGCGACAATTATCCCGCGTATTTCATAGACTGGTATGATTGCATAGTTTATTGCAATTTGCGAAGCATTGCGGAGGGCCTTGAGCCATGCTATAAATTGGGAACGGAAACTAATCCAAAGTTGTGGTCTGGAACAGGCGGAAACGACACAGAAGGATATTACGGTCCTCAAGAAATTAACACGGCTTGGAACGCCATCACATGCGACTTTTCTGCCAACGGCTGGCGAATGCTCCGCGACGTTGAATGGGAGTATCTTGCGCGCGAAGGAAATCTTACCGGCGCTCAAAAGCTGTATTCCGGAAGCGATGACATAGAAGCCGTCGGTTGGTACACTTTAAATTCTTCCGGCAAAACTTACGAGGTAAAAACAAAAGACGCGAACGCGCTTGGCATTTACAATATGACTGGAAATGTTTGGGAGTACATTTGGGATTGGTCTGGCACTATAACTAGCTCCACAAGCATAGACGGACCAACGTCAAGTTCAAGTGGAAAGCGCATGGTTCGCGGCGGAGGCTTTAACGCTAGCGCTGACGATTGCAAAATAGGCAGCCATGGTGTTCAAAATCCCCCTACCGATTCTTGGGCCAACTGCGGCGTCCGCGTCGCGCGCACTTTGGACTAAGCCGCTCGTGTTTTAGTTAGAAAGACCATGACGATATGTTCTAGAGGTTTCACCGCGACTTGTGGGCGCTGCCGCTTGCGCCGCGCTCTATCTCCGCTCCGCTTGCGCAGGCTCGCAAACCTTTCCTTTGTACAAAACCTTGGGGTGGACTACAATCTTTAGCTTTTTTTCCAGCGCGGCCAATTTGCGCAATTCCCATTCGTCGCCGATTACGATGTTCACGCCGCTCTTTCCCGCGCGCGCGGTGCGGCCGGAGCGGTGGACAAAAAAGTCTTCGTCGGGCGGAAAGTCGCATTGAATCACGCAGTCAATGTCGGGAATGTCAAGGCCGCGGCTAGAAAGGTCGCTTGTAACCAGCACCGGGCATTTTCCGCTCTTAAAATGGGCCAAAACCGACTGGCGCTCTTGGTTCTTTATCTTTGCGGTAAGCGCGGCGCAGTCGATTTTCTTGAACTTTAGTTTTTGGCAAATGTTTTCGACTTGGTCGGCGCGGCTTGTAAAGACAAGCGTCTTTTTGCTTTCCATCGCCCTGAGTATTGAGCGGGTCAAGTCGATTTTGTCGCGCCTCTCGGCAAAAAAGGCCCAATGCTCTATTTTTTCGCGCAAAACGTCTTCGAGCGGCAAAAGAATTGTCTCAAAGTCCGCTTCGGGAACGGTCGCAAGGCCGGAACGCGCGCCGCCGTCTTGGGCTTTTGAAAAGCGCGCGTCCTCAAGGAATTTTTGAGTCTTTTTTGTGATTGTCGCGCTGCAGGCGATTGTTTGAGTCTTTTCGTCAAAAAGCGATATGAGTTCCGCCGTTTCTTCGGCGATTTCCTTTGAGGCAAGGCGGTCGGCCTCGTCAAGGATTAAGGCGACGGCGCTTTCTATTTTAAGCTTTTTTAGGCGGCAAAGCTCCAGCAGGCGGCTTACAGTTCCGACGACTATCGCGGGCCTTTCCTTTAAGGCGTCGATTTGCCTTTTAAGCGGGGCGCCGCCGATAAAAAGGCCGCATTTTAAGTCGCTGACGCTAGAGGCCGCCTGTTTTAGTTGGGAGGCCAGCTCAAAGGTGGGGGATACGATTACTAAGCGGACGGCCTTGGCCGGATTTGGCTCCGATTCGATCTTTTGCAAAAGGGGCAGCAAAAAGGCGAAGGTTTTTCCGCTTCCTGTGGCCGACTGAAAAATCACGTTCTTTCCGGCCATGATTTGCGGAATCACTTGCTTTTGCACGGCAGTCGGCTCGCTTATCCCAAGCGTGGCCAGCTTTTGGCAAAGACCCTCGTTTATTCCTAATTCATTAAATCCGCTCATTCGCTTACTATAGCGCAAAGGCGCGATTTATGGTAGTATCTAAGCATGAAATTAGCGATTGACACTTTCGCCTGCGACAGCGGAAAAAGCGGCTTTGGCTCATACTTGACCGGCTTGACGGCCAATCTTCCCGCCCAAGACGGCGTGGAGTACGCGCTTTTTGGCGCTCCGCTGGACAGGTACACATATTCGGCCAACGTTCCCTTTTGCGAAGTCCGTTGCGGAGACTCGATGAACGCGCAAAGGTTTTGGCACAACTTTTCTTCCGCCCGTTTTTACAAAAAGAACAAAATCGACGCGGTCTTGTATCCGGCTGCCACCCGCCTTATGCCGGGCCGCTTTTCGGTCCCAAGCGCTGCGGTCTTGCACGATTCCCTAAGCAAGATTCTGGCCAAGTCGCGCTTTTCGCACAGATTGGCCTTGCGGGCCTTTGGCCGCGTTCAAAAAATAATCGTTCCAACAAACTTCATAAAAAACGACTTGCTGAGTCTTGGCTTTGACGGAAAGAAAATCGCGGTCGTCCGCCACGGAATAGACCACAACCTTTTTTACCAGCGGCCCTTGGAAGACCAGGCTACGCTCAACGTAAAGCCCTTCGCGATAAAGCGGCCCTACATCATTTACGCGTCCAGCATCACGGGCGCCGGAAAAAAGCACATAGAGTTGATAAAGGCCTTTGAGATTTTTAAAAAGAGAACGGACGCTCCGCACCGCTTGGTTTTGGCCGGCGCCGAAAACGCTTGGGGCGAGCAAGTCCACAAGGCGGCCTTTGAGTCCCCGTATTCTTCGGACATTTTCCTTACCGGTTTTTTTCCGCGCGAGGGCTTTCCGCTTTTGTGCGCGGGCGCGGACGCTTGCGTCTTTCCTTCCGTTCAAGAGGGGGTTGGGCTTCCGGTTGTCGAAGCGATGGCGTCAGGGGTTCCGGTGGCCGCGTCCAATTCCGGCGCCTTGCCCGAAATCTGCGCCGGAAAAGCCGTCTTGTTTGACAGCGACAATTTGGAAGAGATGGCGGCCGCGATAGAGACCGTCGCGACAGACAAAAAGGCCCGGTCAAAGATGATTGTGGAAGGCCTTGCCTGGAGCAAAAAATTCAATTGGCAGGAATGCGCCGAAAGCACTATAAAACTATTGAAGGAAGCGGCGGAGTAAATGACAATGTCATTGAGGCGCGAAAATTTTGTTCGCGCCTCAAAAAGACTGAGTCAAGGCTTTAAGCGTTAGCGCCCTTGACCAGCGATTATTGAGGCGCGAAAATTTTGTTCGCGCCTCAAAAAGACTGAGTCAAGGCTTTAAGCGTTAGCGCGCCTTGACCAGTCTTAGGCGGTTTGCTTTACGACTAGGCTTTCGGGCTTTGGAACCTTCTTGTTCTCAACAAATTCCTTTGTGATTTCAAGCTTTTTCTTTCCGGGGACGCTCGGAAGCTCGTACATCAAGTCCAAAAGCATTTTCTCGACAATCGCGCGCAAGCCTCGCGCTCCTGTCTTTTGCTTTATGGCCGTGTCGGCAATCGCGCCGATCGCTTCCTCGTTAAAGGTCAAAGCCACGTCGTCAACGGCGAACGAGGCTTGGAACTGCTTTGTAATCGCGTTCTTTGGCTGGGTAAGGATGGCAACCAAGTCGTCGCGGGTCAAGGCTTTTAGCGCGACTGTAATCGGCATGCGGCCGATAAGCTCCGGTATCAAGCCAAAGCGCACAAGGTCGTCGGGAGTCACTTGGTTCAAAAGCTGCATGCGCTCCTCGTCGGTCATTGTGGCGACATTTGAGCCAAAGCCCAGCGAGTGCTCGGCCGTTCTCTGCTCGATGATTTTGTCCAGGCCGACGAAGGCGCCGCCCAAGATGAACAAAATGTTTGTCGTGTCAATCTCAATCATTTCCTGGTTGGGATGCTTTCTTCCCCCCTGCGGCGGAACGGAAGCCTTTGTTCCTTCGATAATCTTAAGGAGCGCCTGCTGGACGCCTTCGCCCGAAACGTCTCTGGTGATTGAAGTGTTCTCGCTTTTGCGCGCGATTTTGTCAATCTCGTCAATGAATATGATTCCGCGCTCGGCGGCGGCTATGTTTCCGTCGGCGGCGTTTATCAGCTTAAGCAAAACGTTCTCCACGTCTTCGCCAACGTAGCCGGCTTCGGTCAAGGTTGTCGCGTCGGCGATGGCAAAGGGAACCTTTAGCTTTTGGGCCAAAGTGCGGGCCAGCAAGGTTTTTCCGCTTCCTGTCGGTCCTATCAAGAGAATGTTTGACTTTTCGATTTTGACTTCGTTTTGGTCGGGCGCCTGGCCCATCAAGGACATTCGCTTGTAGTGGTTGTAGACGGCGACGCTCAAAGCCTTTTTGGCGTAGTCCTGGCCCACGACGTATTGGTCAAGGTATTCCTTGAATTCCTTGGGGCTGGGAACTTTGCTCATTTCTATTTGGTCAACGCCGTTTTCCTCTTCGTCAAGGACTCGCGCGCAAAGTTCGGCGCAGTCCTTGCAAATGAAAATCTCGCCAATCCGGCTGGCGGCAAGCTTTCTGTCGGCGTCGGCGGGTTTTCCGCAAAAAGCGCAAAAGTTGTTGTTTGAACTGCGGAACAAGCTCATTTGCGCGCCTCCATGACTTGGTCGATGATGCCGTATTCAAGCGCGTCTTTGGCCGGCATGTAAAAGTCTCGCTCCATGTCTTTTGCGATTGTCTTTTCGCTCTGGCCTGTGGCGCTTGCCAAATATTCAATGGAAAGCTTCTTTAGGCGGACGATTTCCTTGGCCTGGATCGCGATGTCGCTTTCCTGTCCGCCAACGCCGCCGCGCGGCTGGTGGATCATGACTCGGCTTGAGGGAAGCGCGATTCGCTTTCCCTTTGTTCCGGCCGCGAGCAAAATCGCCGCCATGCTGGCCGCCTGTCCCAAGCAAATTGTCTGGATGGGGCAGCGCACGTATTTCATGGTGTCGTAAATGGCGAGGCCCGCCGTAACCGATCCGCCCGGCGAGTTTATGTACATGTTGATGTCTTTGTCTGGATTCTCTGATTCCAAGAAAAGAAGCTGGGCTACGACCAAGTCGGCCGTGGCGTCGTTGATCTCTCCGTCAACAAAAACGATTCGGTCTTTTAAAAGGCGCGAAAAGATATCGTAAGAGCGTTCCCCGTTTCCTGTTCGTTCAATAACGTAGGGAACCAAAGTGTTCATTTTTTCGTTCATAATTATAATATAGCGATTATTCCTTAAATCGTCTAGAGTTTGCAAAAAAAAGGCGGCAAAAAGGCAAAAAAGCCCCTTGCCGCGCCTTTTTATCCTGCCTTTGCCTTAGTTCTGCTTGAACAAGTCGGCGAAGTCCATCTTGTCGCCCTTTGAAACCTTGACTTCCTTGTAGAGCTCGTCGTAAAGCTTTTGCTCCTTCACGTCGTCGATAAGGTATTCCTTTGAGCGGGGGTCTTCGTAATGCTTTTTAACTTCCTCGACAGTTGAGTTGCTCTGGTCGGCGATTTCCTTGTACTTGGCCTCGATTTCTTCGGGTGTCACGGAAATGTTGCGCTCGCGGATAAGCTCGTCAACGATGATGCGGCTTTTGAGCATTTTCTCAGAGTCGCCTGTCCATTGCTTTAGCATGTCTTCCTTTGACTGGCCAGAGGCGGCGATGAGCTTTTCCAGCTGCTCCGGGCTTGTCTGGAACTGCTTGGCCATCATGTCCCAGCGGGCGTTGATTTCGGTGTCAAGCATGCTCTGGGGAAGGTCAAAGGGGTTCTTTTCGATAAGCTGGGTAAGAAGGTCGTTGTTCTTCATTTCGCGGACGCGGCGGTCGGCGGCGCTCTTCATGTTGATTTCAAGGTCCTTTTTAAGGTCGTCCAAAGTCTTGAACTTTTCGCTTACGTCCTGGGCCAAGTCGTCGTCAAGGGCGGGAAGGTTTCTAATCTTTACGGCCTTGAGAGTGGCGCGGCCTTTTTTGTCCTTCTTTCCGACTTCCTTTGTCTCGCCTTTTTTCATTCCGACAACGTCGTCAGAAATTCCGTAGGCGTCAGCGTCGCCGATTGTAAAGACGTATCCGTCGCGCTTTGTTCCGGCGATTTCGGCGCCGTCCTTGTCCAACTCAACGTAGTCAACGGTGACGATGTCTCCCTTTTGGGCGGCCTCGTCGTCGGCGCGGTCGGTGATTGTGGCGTTGCGCTCTTGGATGGCCTTAAGCTCGTTCTGCAATTCCTTGTCGCCAATCGTTACCTGCGGCTCCTTTACGTTGATTCCGCCAAAGTTCTTTACCGAAACCTTGGGGAAAACGTCGTACTTTACCGTGTAAGTGAGGTCTTTTTCCAAGTCCAAGGCCGGAGTTCCTTCCAAAACCGGCTGGGAGTAGGGAAGAGGCCTGTTGTCCTTTTCGGCCTCGTCCTGGAAAATTTCGTTCAAAGAGCTGTCGATGATTTCTCCCAAAGCGTCGGCCTTGAGAGCCTCGCCGTACTTGCGCTCCAATACGTTGGCGGGAACGTGGCCCTTTCTAAAGCCCGGAAGCTGGATTTCCTTGGCGATTTTGGCCAAGGCGTCCTTGTATGACTTTACGACGTCGTCTTTTCCGATTGTGACTGTAAGCTTTACCGACGATTTTTCCTGCGGAGTGAATTCCTTCTTCAACTGCATATTGTTCCTCACTAAAAATGATTTGTAAAAAAAAAGCGGTCGGGAAACGCTTCCTAACCGCCAAATTTTAGAGCGGAAAACGGGAGTTGGACCCGCGACATCCACCTTGGCAAGGTGGCGCTCTACCACTGAGCTATTTCCGCAAATTTTTTTGGCCTATAGGCCTAGAGCGGAAAACGGGAGTTGGACCCGCGACATCCACCTTGGCAAGGTGGCGCTCTACCACTGAGCTATTTCCGCGTATGCGAGAGGAGGGACTTGAACCCTCACGCCAAGGGCACTAGATCCTAAGTCTAGCGTGTCTGCCATTTCACCACTCTCGCAGACAGAACGCGCCTAAGGCGATTTTTAGACTATAATGAAATCGCGCGATTTTGTCAATAGTTTAAAGTGAGGAAAACAAAAAAAAATCGCGCTGAAAGTTGATTCGGCGCGTCTTTTCTTTTTTTTTCGGAAATAGCCGCAAGCGCAAAAAAAAATCGCCTTCCGGTTGAAAGGCGATTTGAGTTGAGCCATGCCGGCTTCGAACCAGCGACCCACAGATTAAGAGTCTGTTGCTCTACCAGCTGAGCTAATGGCCCGTAAAAATAACTTGCGTCCGACAGGATTCGAACCTGCTACCACCGGATTCGAAGTCCGGGACTCTATCCAGATGAGCTACGGACGCGATACCAGGCGACAACATTTTCCTGTGGATTGGGTGCCTGGTGGGGATCGAACCCACGACAACCAGATCCACAATCTGGCGCTCTACCGCTGAACTACAGGCACCAAGTTATCGACGTAAAATGATACTATCAAATTTCGCGCGTTTTTGTCAATAGGTTGCCGCCTTTTTTTCGATTTTTTTTTCTTTTTTTTTCGCGCTTCCGCTGCGCTTTGGAAGGAAAAATTTCCTAAACTTTTTTTTTCAGATTCCGAAATTCAAACGAGAAGAGGCTTCTTTTAGGAGGAAAATTATGGCGGAAAAACTTTCTGTAATGGACATTTTGGAAAAGGAGAACGAGACGCTTGACAGGCTGCTTGACGTCCAGAGCAACGTCCACATCGCTGTAAAGACCCGCAACTGGATTGGGCTTGAGGACGACCTTGAGAAAATCCGCGTTCTTTCGCTTGAGTTTTCTGCCTTGGAGGAAAAGCGCGAGGCCGCCTCTTCCAACGAGATAAAGCCCGATGAAAAGGCTCTTATGCTAAAGCTTCACTCAAAGCTTTTGAGGTCAAAAATCGAAAACCAAATTTTGAACAAATATATAGAAACAAGCCGCGGCTTTGTCCAGGGAATTTTGGAGAACGCCGTTCCGCAAAGAAGGAACATCGTCTACACGCGAAACGGAAAGGTTTTGAAGCGCGAGCCCGAAAGCGTCGTGCTTAACCGCATCTTCTAAGGAGAAACATAGTATGTCAACATTCGCAGGAATAGAAATCGGAAAGCGCAGCCTTAACGCGCACCAAAGCTCAATCACGACGGCGGGCCACAACATCACAAACGCCAACACCGAAGGCTACTCGCGCCAGCGCGTCCAGCTAAAGTCCTTTGATCCCATCTACAGGCCCGACCTTAGCCGCGCCGAAGTTCCGGGGCAAATCGGCCAGGGAATGGAAGCGGAGTCGATCACCCGCGTGCGCGACGAAATGCTTGACCAGCGCATCGTGGCGCAAAGCAACGAGGAGTCTTACTGGGACACAAGAAGCAAGTACTACACGATGCTTGAGCAAGTTTACAACGAGCCGGACGACGTTTCTGTCCGCACGACAATGGACAAGTTTTGGGAGTCTTGGCAGGAACTTAGCTTGAATCCAGAAAGCCAGGCCCACCGCGAGGCCGTCGTATCGCGCGGACAGTCGCTCGTAAACTCAATCCAAAACCGCGACAAGGCCTTGACAGGAATCGGAAACCTTTTGAACAGCGACATCGAGTCAAATGTCGAGCAGCTTAACGACATCGCAAACCAAATCGCCTCGCTTTCAACCGAAATCGTGCGGTCAAAGGCGATGGGCGACAATCCCAACGACTTGCTTGACAGGCGCGACGCGCTCGTTGAAAAGCTTTCCAAAATCGCGAACATCACAAGCGACCAGCGCGACTCGGACGAGTTTATGGTCCACATCGACGGCCACATTTTGGTTCAGGGCGGAATCGCGCGCAATTTTGACGTTGAGTCTGTCGTTGACAACAACGGATACTCGCGCGTCGTATGGGCCGACACAAGGAACGAGGCCGTCGTTAAGGGCGGCTCTTTGGGCGCCTTGATAGAGCTTCGCGACGTTGACGTCAGGAACGAAATCCAGTCGTTGAACACGATGACGATGAACTTTACAGACTTGGTCAACGACGTCCACAGAAACGCCGTGGGCGCCAACAAGACGACCGGCCTTGACTTTTTTACAAGCCGACCCTTTGTCGAAAACACTAACGGAAACTACGACTCCAACGGAGACGGCGTTGAGGACAAGACTTACGCCTTCCGCTTTACCGGAACCAACGCGCTTGACGCTCAGGAGCAAATCGGGATCGAAGGCGTGATGACTCTCGCCGGCCACACAGGAACGATCCAAGTGGCCTATTATCCGACCGACCGCGTCGAGGACGTTGTAAACCGCATAAACGATTCCAACGGAGAGGTCAAGGCCTACCTTGACCGCAACAACAACTTGGTCCTTAAGGCCACGACAAGCCAGGCGATCGAAAACCCGGACTTTGTCATCCGCCACGTGGAAGACTCGGGCCACTTTTTGGCCGGCTACGCGGGAATCCTTGCCGGAAGCGGAGCGGAAAACGCCTACGACTGGGACTCGGCCGACGCTGTCAACGTTCTTAAGGGCGCCGACGGAAACGGAAGCCGCGCGCAGTTCGCCGTGGCTCCCTACACAAATCCGTCAACTTACATTGAAATCAACGGCGTTATCAAAAACGACGTTATGAACGTCGCCTCGGCCTACGCAGCCCGCGACGGCCGCGCGATGAGCGGTGACGGAAACGCCGCCGCCGAAATCGCTTCCATCCGCAACACAAAGGTCATGATTGGCCGCGAGCGCACGCTTGACGACTACTTTGCCGACAGCGTCACAAACGTCGGCCTTATGGGAGAGCAGGCCGAGACAAACCTTATGAGCCAGCGCGCGATTATGGACGACCTTCGAGGCCTTCGCGACTCCATCAGTGGAGTCAACATCGACGAGGAGCTTGCCGACATTATGAAGTTCCAGCACGGCTACAACGCCGCCGCGAAGTTCGTTACGGTAATCGACGAGATGATAGACACGGTGATTAACCGGCTCGGCGTCTAACAGTTAAGGTAAATTAAGGAGTAGCGGCAAGATAAACGGTTGCAAGCCAAAGATTGAATGATTGCCGCATAAGCCGCAACATTCGCGCTCGCAGCCAAACTCGCGCGAACAGCGGTACTTTTTGGAGGTTTTGATATGAGAAGAATCAGTTCGGGAATGAATGACACAGACGTTCAGTCTAGGTTGAGAATACAGGAGTTCAAGCTTAACAAGGCCAACAACCAGTTGGGAAGCCAGAGGCGCATTCAGGAATTGCGTGACGACCCAATCGCCGCCGGCCACTTGGTCCGCTACCAGTCGTTCGCCGGCCGCGTAAAGCAGTTTGAGGAAAACGCGCAAACGCTCACCGAACGCTTTACCGTGCGCGAAGGCTACATGAACGATTCCTTGCAAATCATGCAGCGCGTGCGCGAGCTTGCCGTTCAGGGCGCCCATGGAACTTACACTAAGGACGACCTTCAGAATATGGCCGGCGAGGTTGACCAGCTTTTGCGCCAGATGATTCAAAACGCCAACGCCGTCGACCAAGACGGAAACTCTCTTTTTGCCGGAACCAACACAAAGGTCACGGCCTTTGAAGTCGAGATGGGAAACGTCGAAGGCTCGGGCGTTCCGATGATTCAGGAAGTCATTTACAACGGAAACGTGGCCTCGAACAACGTCGAGGTTGACGAAGGCCAGTATTTGGAAGTCAACAATTCCGGAAACCGTACTTTCTGGGCCGACAAGCAGACTTTGACAAGCGGCCGCGACACGACAAACTGGGTGGCGCAAAACGACTCGCTTATTTCCGTTGACGGAAAAGAAATCCAGGTTTCCGCCGGCGACAACATTTACGCTGTCATTGCCAAAATCAACAATTCCGACGCCGCCGTAAAGGCAAGCCTTGACCCGATAACCCGCGGCCTTCACTTGCAGACAACCGACGCCCGCCAGCTTTGGCTTAAGGACGAGGAGGGAAGCGTACTCACCGACCTTGGCGTAATAAGCGGAACGGAACAGAGACCGCCCTACAACTACGCCACGGGAACCCGCGTCTCTGGCGGAAGCATGTTCGACAGCGTAATCGCTCTTAGAAACGCGATGCTAAAGGGCGACCAAGAGGCTATCGGAAGCCGCGTTTTGGGAAGCCTTGACGCGGGCCTTGGAAACCTTGTGACCCGCATCGCGGAGAACGGTTCCAACTACGAAAGGGCCTCGCTCAACGTTACCCGAAATTCCCAAACCGCGCTCAACGTGACGCAAATGATAGCGACGGAAGGCGACCTTGACTTTACCAAGGCCGTCACCGACATGAAGATGATGGACTACGTTCACCAAGCCTCGCTTAGCGTCGCCGGAAAAATGTACTCAAGCAGCCTTTTGAATTACATGAGATAATTTAGGAGTTTTTTAACATGGATGTCAAAACTAAAATCGGAACGACAGTTCAAGTCCAGGACAAGGACATTTTGGAAATTCCCGAAGGCCTTTTTGGATTTGAGGAATACAAAAAATACGCGATATGCGAAAGCGAATACGCGCCCTTTATGTGGATGCAGTCATTGGACGAGGCAAGCCTGGCCTTTTTAATCGTCGATCCCTTTTTGGTCGCGGACGACTACGAGCTTGACGTTGACGACAAAGCCTTGGCCAAGATTGGAATCACCAATCCAACCGACGTTTGCGTTATGGCGATTGTCACGATTCCCGCCGGCGGAACGCCTGTCACCGCCAACTTGCAAGGCCCTCTCGTCATAAACAGGACCAACAACAAGTGCATGCAAGTCATCTTGGGAAGCAGCAAGTGGACCACAAAGCATGACATAATGAAGGCGCTCAAGGCAAAAGACGCGCGGGGAGACGCCTGATGCTAATCCTTTCCAGAAAAACCGACGAAAAAATCAAGATTGGCGAGGACATAACCCTTACCATAATCGAAATTCGCGGCGACCAAGTCAAAATCGGAGTCGAGGCTCCCAAAAACGTTAAGGTTTTTAGGCAGGAAGTCTTCAACGCGATCAAGAACGAAAACAAGTCCGCGGCCGAAATTCCCAACGTTTCGGGCATCGACGCGATCACCAAGCTTTTCAAGTCCTGACTCGTCGCTTTTGCCGTGCGATTAAAATTATCGCGTTGTAATAGCAACGGTCAAGGCGCGCTTCGCTTAAAGCCTTGACTCGTCGCTTTTGCCGTGCGATTAAAATTATCGCGTTGTAATAGCAACGGTCAAGGCACGCTTCGCTTAAAGCCTTGACTCGTCGCTTTTGCCGTGCGATTAAAATTATCGCACGGCAATAATTTTTTGTTATAATTTAAAGAAAATCCTGGAAATTTTATAAAAAATCCATCATCGCCTGTATCTTATATATGTGAAAGGTTTTGAAAGCAAAGGCGGATTTGGCGAAAAAAAACTCCTTACAGTGTTGTTTGGCCCGGAACGCTGTTTGCGTTGCGGGCTGTGCGTTTGCTCATCCTCCTTCTCCTTATGCTCCAAATGCGCTCTTGAGCTTCAAAACTTTGTCCCGCTTGATTCTCCCCGCCGCTGCAAGAAGTGCGGAAAGCTTTTGCTTTCAGAAAGCGAGCTTTGCATGGAATGCCGCGAGCGCGGCGGAGAAAGCAGTTTGGACGCGCTTTTTCCCCTCCACAGCTATCGGCAGTGGAAAAAGGAATTGGCGTTCGCTTGGAAGTCGGAAGGGCAGAGGGGGCTTTCCCCTCTGTTCGCCCGCCTTCTTTTTAAGGCGATAAAAGAATTGGGCTTGGAGCGAACGCCCTTGGTTCCTGTGCCGCCGCGACCGGGAAAAATAAAGGAAAAGGGCTGGGATCAAGTTGACGAATTGGCTTCGATTTTGGAAAAAAAGAGCGGAATTTTGGTCCGCCGGGACATTTTGCTTAGAAAAAGCGGCGGCCAGCAAAAAAAACTGGGCAGGGACCAACGCTTGGGAGCGGCGGGGGCTGTCTACGCCTTAAGGGGAGAGCCAGGCGATTCGGCGGCTTTTGGCGCCGTCATTCCCAAAGAAGCCGTCCTTTTGGACGACATCGTGACTACCGGCGCCACGATGGAAAAATGCGCCTGGCTTTTAAAGGCCGCCGGCGTCAAAAAAGTCACTGGCTTGGCTTTGTTCCGAGTGGGCTAGCTCCGCTCGTGTTGTAAAATGAAAGGCTGCAATTGTTGTTTCGAGCGGCTTCACCGCGTCCATAGGACGCTGCATGACGCGCGTTTTTTATCTTGCATTTTTTACGAAAGCGCTTTATAATAGAAAAATGTAATTGGAGGAATTATGGCTGGCGAAGACATACAGTATCAGCTTGTTACATTTCAGCTTGGCGAAGAATTGTACGGCGTTAACATTATGGACGTTAAGGAAATTGTAAAGACGCAGCCTGTGCGGCCTTTGCCCAACGCTCCTTATTATGTGGAAGGAATTTTCAACTTAAGAAAGGAAATAATTCCTGTAATCAATTTGCACAAACGCTTCCGCCTTAACAAGGCTGTTTTGGAAGACGGCGAGGACGAAGGCGGATTTGTCATTTTGAATATAGACAACAACCGCATCGGAATCATAATCGACCGCGTCGCGCGCGTCGTTCCCGTTTCCGGCGCGGACATAAAGGCTCCGCCGCAGATGTTCAGCGGAATCGGCTCTGAATACATCCAGGGCGTAATCCAAAAAAAACCGGATTCACCTTACTTGATTATGCTCGACATACGCCGGCTCTTTAACGCGAAAGAATTGCAAAAAATTATCGAAGTAAAACAATGATTCAAACATTCAGCTCAACCATTCGCCGAAAGGAAATGGACGCGGTCTTGACTTGCATGGTGGACGAAAAAATCGGTCCCGGCGAGTTGAACGCGCGCCTTATTCAGACGGCAAAAGAATTTTTTTCATGCGCGGGCGCTGTCGCATTGCGCACCCCCGCCGCCGCCCTTAAGTACGCCCTCAAGGCTCTTAGCCTTGAGGCTGGAAGCGGCGTCATGCTTAGCGCTCTGGCTCCATCTTGGCAATGCGCCGTGGTGGAGGAATTGGGATTTAAGCCCGTGGTCTTGGACGTCCAGCCCGAAACGGCCCTTGTCAGCGCCGAAACGGTTTCGCAGGGAATCCAAAACGGCGGCCGCGCCCTTGTGTTGCGCGAAAGCCTTGGAATCCTTCCTGACTTTGAAGGCATTTTGGCCTTGGGCATGCCTGTAATCGAGGACATAAGCCAGAGCGCCGGCGGAATCGTTCCGCAAGCGGCGGAAGGCGACGCGAAGGCGCAGGAGCAAAAGAAAGAGGCTCCAAGCGAGCAGGAAGGAGTGGAGGCCGCGAAAGCCGAAGTCAAGGGAAAAAAAGCCGGCTCTTTTGGCGTCTACGCGATTTGCTCCCTGGAAGAGCGCGACGTAATCACCGCAGGCGGCGGCGCCTTGCTCATGGCCGCCGGAAGGCGCGATTGGCCTGTGCTAAAGGCTTTGTCCGAAAATATTTCGTCAATAGAAATGCTTCCCGACATTAACGCGGCGCTTGCCACGGTTCAGATTAAGGAATTTGCCAGGAACGAGGCGCGTCGCAAGGAAATTTACGCGCTCTTCAACCGTTCCGTCATGACAGGAAAAAACAAGTGTTTTGTCCGCGACGTCGAGTTGAATTCAACGATTTGGTCTTTTCCAATCGCCCTCAACAGCGGATTTAAGGATGTAAAAGCTTACGCTCAAAAAAAGGACATAGAAGTTCGCTTGGCTTTTGAAGACTCAATAATCGCGGCCAAGGAAGAGGAATTTGGTTCCGCTTGCAAAAACGCCAAGGCCCTTGCCTTAAGGACGGCCTCGTTCCCCTTGTATCCGCGCTTGAACAGAAGCCAAATCGAGAAGATTTCAAAAGTGTTGGTAACTCTTCCGTAATGAAAAATTGCCTTGTTGTCGTAAACACAGATAAGCCCAAGTCCGAAATGCTCGGAATTGAAGTCGCCAACTTTCTAAAGCCGCGCGGCGTGGACTACACTTTTTTGGACTTTAACGGCAACGAGCAAGATTGCGATTGGAAATCCTTTGACTTTGCGATAACGCTTGGCGGCGACGGCACGGTTTTGTTCGCCGCGCGGGGGGCGGCCCGGCATTCGATTCCCGTCTTCCCGATAAACCTTGGCGAGTTTGGCTTTATCGCCGGCGTTCAGCCCGACGAATGGCAAGAGTCGCTGGAACTTTTTTTGCAAGGCAAGCTAAAGACTGTTTTGCGCACGATGCTCGACGCGCGGATAATCCGTGACGGAAAGACAGTCGCCGGCTACCAAGCGCTCAACGACATCGTTGTCAGCGCCAAAAGCGCGGCCCAAACGATTTCGATGGACATTTGCGTAAACGAAACGACGCTTGGCCATTTTAAGGCGGACGGCGCGATTGTTTCAAGCCCGACAGGCAGCACCGCTTATTCGGCCAGCGCCGGCGGCCCGATTGTAGGCCCCGACTTGGACGCGCTTGTTTTGACGCCGCTCAATCCGTTTTCTTTGAGCGCGCGGCCCATTGTTTTTTCGACCAGGGCGCTTTTGCAAATGCGGCTGGTTCCGTCTAGGAACCGCGACGCGATTCTTACAGTTGACGGACAAAAGCCGATAGACTTAAAGGACTACGACATAATTCAAATTAAAAAATCGGAGCATGACGCGATTTTGGCAGGAACTTCCGTGGAAAAATTTTATAACGCGCTCCGCAACAAGTTGAACTGGTCCGGCGGACCAAACGGAGGCTCTAATGCTTGAATCGTTGAAAATCAAGGACTTTGCCCTTATAGATTCCTCTTCGGTGGAATTTTCCAAGGGCTTTAGCGTCCTTTCGGGAGAAACCGGCGCGGGAAAATCAATACTTATAGGCGCGATTTCATTTTTGCTTGGCGGAAAGGCCGGCTCGGAATCGATAAGGGCGGGCTGCCAAGAAGCCAGCGTTTCGGGCGTGTTTTCGCTTCCGCCAAAAAGTCCGTCCGACCGCGACCTTTCAATGGAAACGGAGGAAGAGCCGTTAAGCGCCCGCGAATGGCTTAGCCAGCGCGGAATAGAAGACGAGGACGGCCAAATCATTTTGCGCCGAGTCGTCAGGGCTGGCGGAAAAAGCGGCGCTTGGATTCAAGGAACTCCCGTTCCCCGCGCGGACTTGGCGAAGTTCAGCGAGTTTTTGATTGACATACACGGCCAGCACGAGCACCAGTCGCTTATGCGCGTGGCCGAACACAGAAAATTTTTGGACAGCTATTGCGGCATTGTCGAAGAAGTGGCCGCCTTTACAAAGCTTTACGCCGCGCTGGTCGAAAAGCGCGCGGCTTTGCAGTCCCTAAGCGGAAGCGCCGCCGAGCGCGAGCGCCGCGCGGATTACCTAAAGTTTTCGATTCAAGAAATCGAGGACGCAAAGCTTAAGGCTGGCGAAGACGAGGCTTTGGCCGCGGAAGAGTCCAAGCTTCTGGGCTTTGAAAAGCTTTATTCTGAAGTCCAGCGGGTCAACGAAATTTTTTCAGGCGAAGAGGGAGGCATCGAGTCGCTTTTTAAGCAGATGCGCTCTTCAAGCGAAAAGGCGGCCAGCCTTGACGGCTCGCTTTCGGAATTGGACGGCCGCGTTCAAAACGCTTGGTACGAGATTTCGGACATAAGCCAAAGCTTCCGCTCATACCAAAATTCCTTGGTCTTTGACCCGGCCCGCTTGGAGGAAGTCCAGGGCCGACTAGACGTCATTTACAAGCTTAAGAAAAAATACGCCTCCAGCGTAGACAGCCCCTTGCAGGCGGTTTTTGACTATTTGGCGCAAGCTTCGGCCGAGCTTGAGACCTTGGAATCTTCTTCCGTCAACAAAGAGGGGCTTGAAAAGGAAATCGCCGCCTTGGAGCGAAAGGTTTACGAGACCGCAAAGGCGATTTCGGCCAAGAGGCAGGCCGGAGCCGCCAAAATGTCGGCCCAAGTCGAGGCGGTTTTGCAAAAGCTTGGCATGGCCGGAACCAAATTCAGCGTGAGCATAAGCCAAAAGGCCGGCGACGCTGTGGAGCAAAAGTGCGGCCCCTACGGAATGGACGACATAGAATTCTTGATTTCCGCGAATCCCGGCTCTCCTATGGCGGGGCTTTCAAAAATAGCGTCCGGCGGCGAATTGAGCCGCGTAATGTTGGCTTTAAAGACGATTTTCGCCCAAAGCGACAAGGTTCCGACCCTTATTTTTGACGAAATCGACACTGGAATTGGCGGAGAAGTCGCCGTCGCGGTGGGCGAGCACATGAAAAATTTGGCAAAAAATCGTCAAATTTTATGCATAACGCATCTAGCGAGCATCGCGGTTTTTGCCGATAATCAAATTAGAATACAAAAGTCTGTTGAAGGCGGCATAATGAAAACCCGCGCGGCTCCTGTCCAAGGAGAGGAGCGAGTCGCGGAAATTGCCCGAATGTTGTCTGGAGACCAGCAGAGTTCCGAATCGTTGGAACACGCTAGGTCGATGTTGAAAAAGTACTCCAGCATGCCGCTATAAGACAAACGGGAGCGCGAAATGGCGAAAATTACAAACGAAGACCGCGAGCTTTTTAAAAAAGAAGCCAAGCAGTACGAGGATTTAATTAAGGCCGAATTGGACAAGGAAAAGGAGATGCTCGCCACGATGAAGGGCGACGCTGTCGGCGTGGAATACAAGAAGTTGATTCTGGCCGAGCAGATGATTTACATCGCCACGCTTTACAACGCCATCAATTCCGCTTCCGTAAAAATTCTTGAAGTAAAGAACAACGACGCCCTCAACGAAGGCCGAAAGATTTTGTACAAGGCCATCATTTACCTTGAGGAAGTCGTGACCAATCTCATAAACGTCGCGCAGTCTGAGATTTCCGACAACTTAGACGCCATTTCGAACACTCCGCTTGAAAAGCGCTATTACTTGGTAAGAAAGCTTGGCTTGGCCATTCAAATGATCATTGACGCTTTTGGCGACAACTCAAAATGGAAGTGGTCATTTGTCGAGTTGGAAGGCCGCTTTGCCGTCGTCGCCAAAAACATGTACGACTTTAAGAATTACATAAAGGCTTATTTTGACCCTTCCAATCCAGACAACGAAACTTCGATTTTGTACCTTAGGCTTATAAGAACTTTGCTGGACAAGTCGGCCAACGCCTACCGCGACAAGTACGAGCTTTCAAGCCGCCGCCTGGACGACATGAAAGCGGCGATAAACTTTTTGCTTGCCTTGCGCCGCGTAAGCGTTGCCCTTGGCGAAAGCGACACCGCCGAAGAATTGAAGAAAAAGGCGATGACTTGGAAGGAAAAGATGGAAGCCGACCAAAAGGCAGGTAAGTCAAATTAAAAAAAAATCCCGCGCGAGCGGGATTTTTTTTTATGCCTGTCATGTTTTATATTACGCAAACACGCTCATCGAAAGGACGTGTGTCGGGCAGCCTTCGACGCATTTTCCGCAGCCGCCGCACTTTTCGTAGTCAATTTCTGGAATGCCGTTCACAAGCTTTATCGCGCCGGGCTCGCAGGCCTTTTCGCACTTTCCGCACTTGATGCAGCCGTTCTTGCAGTTTTTCAAAATTGAAGGCTTGTTGTCGCTCTTGTTTTGGCAAAGGGCGATGGGGCCTTTTGTCTCCACATTGTAAAGCTTTATCAAATGCTTGGGGCAGGCGCGGACGCAAGCGCCGCAGCCCGTGCAGTTTTCAAGGTCGATTTTTGGAAGCCCGTCGTCGCCGATGACAATTCCGCCAAAATCGCAGGCGGCCGCGCAATCGCCAAAGCCCGCGCAGCCAAACGAGCAAAGCTTTGTTCCGTTAATCGCTTGGACGGCGGCGGCGCAAGTTTGGATTCCCTTGTATTCGCCGCGAGGCTTTGCGCAGTCTTTTGTTCCCCGGCACATAAGGACGGCGGCCTTTTTCTCTGCCGTTACGGTCACGCCCAAAACCTTGGAAAGCTTTTCGGCCACTTCCGCGCCGCCGGCCGTGCAAAGGTTGGGAGCCACTTTTCCTTCGGCGACGGCTTTTGCGTAACCGTCGCAGCCTGGAAAGCCGCAGCCGCCGCAGTTGGCGCCCGGCAATTGCTCGCGCACGTCAACTTCCTTTTGGTTCACCGGAACCGCGAATATTTTTTTAAAGAGTCCCAGCAAAAGTCCCAGCAAAAAGGCGATTGCGAACGAGACTCCGATTGTAATTAAAATTGTGTTCATATTCCACCTGCCCTAGATTAGGCCCTTGAAGCCCATGAACGAAAGCGCCAAAAGCGATGTCGCCAAAAAGAGGCCGGAGTTTCCTTTTAGGAATGCCGGCATTTTTGAAGTCCTTAGGCGCTCGCGGATTCCAGCCATAATCACCATCGAAAGCAAAAAGCCGCCCGCGCTTCCAAGCGCGTAGACGATTGACTGGACATAGCTGTAGTTTTTGCTGATGCAGTTCAACGTGATGGCGAGCACCGCGCAGTTGGTTGTAATCAAGGCAAGGTAAACGCCCATCGCGCTGTACAAGGCCGGAGACGATTTTTTAAGATAGAACTCAACCAATTGAACGAGCGAGGCGATTACCAAGATGAAAATCAAGGTTTGCAAAAACTGCAATTTAAGCGGAACCAAGACGCAATAGTAAATCGGGTAGGTGGCCGCCGTGGCAAGCAAAATCACAAAAGAAGTCGCGATTCCCATTCCAGCGGATTTTCCCGTGTCGCTTGTCATTCCCATAAAGGGGCAGAGCGCCAGGTATTGGACCAAAATCACGTTGTCGACCAGCATGGCCTTTAAGAATATTTTTAGAAGTTCGTTCATTTTTGCGCTCCTTTGTTTTTCTTCATCTCTGAAAGTCCAAGCGTGAGCGCTATCATGATTCCAAAGACAAAGAAGCCGCCGCTCGCTCCGCTAAAAAAGCCTATGGCGTTTTCTTCGGCAAAAACCTCAACGCCAAAAATCTTTCCGCTTCCCAAAAGCTCGCGGACAAGCGAGATGGCCGCCAAAACCCAAGTGTAGCCGATTCCCATTCCCAACGCGTCCAAAATCGAATGGCCCACGCTGTTCTTTGACGAGAAGGCTTCGACGCGGCCCATGATGATGCAGTTTACTACAATCAACGGGATAAAGACGCCCAGCGAGTCGCTCAAGGCCGGAAGATAGGCTTGCAGCAAAAGCTGGACAATCGTCGTGAAGGCCGCGATTACGATGATGAAAATCGGAAGGCGAATCGCCGATGGAATAAGCTTCCTAAAAAGGCTTATGATGATTTCGCTCATCAAAAGAACGAACGTCATGCTTAGCCCCATTCCGATTCCGTTGAATACGCTTGTGGTTACGGCAAGCGACGAGCAAAGTCCGATGGAAAGAACCAAAAGCGGGTTTTCTTTTACGATGCCGTTTGTGAAAATTTTAAATGGGCTCATTTGCTTCCTCCCGCAAGATAGTTTTTGACGGCGGCCGCCGCGTTTGAAACCAAGGCTCCCATAGTGTTGGAAGTGATTGTCGCTCCGCTTATCGCCTCAAAGTCGCTTCCAAGGGCGAGCGGCGCGCTTGCGTCTAGTCCGGCAAACTGGCCGTAGAAGGTCGTTCCCTTGGAGTTCTTGTAATTTGGGTCGGCGGCCTTTTGTCCAAAGCCCGGCGAGTCGGACGTCTTTAGAATGTGGACGCCGGCGATTTTTAGGCTGTTGTCAAAGCCCGCTATCAAGGTTGTCATGTCGTAAGTGGGGCCGGTGGCCTTGACAGCGTATCCGGCTGTCTCGCCGCCTTTTTTTACCGCGTAGAAGGATTCGATTGTCGCGGCCCCGCTTTGCTTTTCAAAGGCTTCGATTTTTTCAAAGCCGTCCGCGTCGGGAAAAATCATTTTGAGCGCGGCGCTTTCTTTTTCAAGCGCGAGGCGTTCGATTGTGGGCGCGGTCACGTTGTTGACCAAGGCAAGCGCGAAGCAAGCCGCCGCCGCGTAAAGGGCAAGGATTACGCCCAGCTTTAAGGCTTCTTTCATTTGGCGCCTCCTTCTTTTTTGTAGCCGTATTTTCGCGGCGTGAGTTTGTTCAAGAAAGGCGTGATTGAGTTCATGATTAAAATCGAGAACATTACGCCTTCGGGGTAGCCGCCGAATTTTCTTATTAGGAACGTAAGCAAGCCGCAGCCCGCGCCGAAAACGATTCTTCCGTAAGAAGTGACCGGAGTCGTGACGTAATCGGTGGCCATAAAGACCGCGCCAAAGACAAGGCCGCCCGACAACAGGTGGGCCAAAACGTCGCCGCCAGAGGCGAACATCAAGAGCGCGAAAGTTCCCACCATAAAGACCGGCGTTCTCCAATCGACGAATCTTGTCGCGATTAAGAAAAGCGCCGAAATCAAAATCAGCAAGATTGAAGACTCGCCGATGCAGCCGGCCTGCCGTCCGATGAACAATTGCCAGTAGTCAATGGCGGCGCCCGGCGTCGTGGCGCTTGTGACCGCGTCGGCCTGCTTTAACGTTGAAAGAATCGTAGCCGAGCTTGTCGCGTCGGGAAGGGGGCTGATCCAAGAAGCGCCCATCGCGGCGGGGAAGCTTGCAACCAAAAAGGCGCGGCCGGTCAAAGCCGGGTTCCAAACGTTTGAGCCAAGGCCGCCGAAAAGCTGCTTGGCCACGATGATCGCAAAGAAAGAGCCCAAGATTGTTTGCCAAAGGGGCAGCGTCGGCGGCAATGCCAAGGCAAGCAAGAGGCCTGTTATCACGGCCGAGCCGTCACCCGCGCTTTGTCTTTTCTTTGTGATTTTGTTGAAAAGCCATTCGCTTGCGACTGCCGTGGCGACGCTCGCGCAAATCGTAAGAAGCGCGGGGATTCCAAAAAGAATCACGCCATAAACCGCCTCGGGCAGCAGGGACAGGACAACCGTCCACATTACGTGGCGCGTTTTTATTTTGCTCGCAATATGCGGTGAAGAAGAAAGTTGAATCATTTTGCGCCTCCGTTAGCGTTTTGGGCTTGGGCTTCCGCCGCCTTTTGCGCGGCCGCGGCCTTTTCGGCGGCGATTCTCGCGCGCTCCAAATTTTTTCCGATTCTTATTGTCTGCACAAGGCGGACGCGGGACGGGCAAACATAGGCGCACGAGCCGCATTCGATGCAGTCCATCAAGCCGTATTTTTTTGCGGCGGACAAGTCTTCCGTGTCAACCGAGCGGACAATCAAGGTCGGAGTCAAGCGCATCGGGCAAACATGGACGCAGGCGCCGCAAGTGATGCAGGGATTTGTTTCCGCGGTGTCGATTTCCTTTTTGGTCAGGAACAAAACGCCGCTCGTTCCCTTTTGGACGGGGAAGGCCGCGCTCTGCATTGAAAAGCCCATCATGGGGCCGCCCGAAATTATTTTCACGACGTTCTCATCGTCAACTTCTATGACGGACGGAATCAAGTCGCTTACAAGCGTTCCGATTGGAACCAAAAGGTTTTTTGGCTCCTTTACGCCGAGGCCGCTTACGGTAAAGGCGCGCTCGATGAGGGGCTTTCCAAGCCTAAAGGCGTCGCTAATCGCGCAAACCGTTCCGACGTTGCAGACAACGCAGCCCGCGCTTGCAGGAAGGCCGCCGGCCTTGACCTCGCGGCCAGTGACGGCGGTGATTACGTTCTTTTCCGCGCCTTGCGGATACTTTGTCTTTACGACAACGACCTCGACTTTTTCCTTGCCGCTGTCGGCGGCTTTTTTGGCGGCCTCCTCAAGCTTGGGAATAAGATGGGCCTTGTTGCTTTCCAAAACAATCTTTGCTTTTCCGCCGACGATTTTTTGGACAATCAAAAGGCCGTCGATTACCTTGCTGGCAGCCTCGTCCATCGTCTGCTCGTCAACGGTAAGGTATGGCTCGCATTCGGCGGCGTTAAGCAAAACGTAGTCTATCTTGCAATCCTTTGGCGGGTTCAATTTTACGTGAGTGGGGAATGACGCTCCGCCCATTCCGCAAATGCCCGCGTCGCGGACTCGCGCCAGGGCCTCTTCCTTTGAGCAGGAATAGGGGTCAAGCGGCGGCATGAAAGTCTCGCCCGAGGCGGGGTCTTCGTCCGCGGCGATCACTATGCAGGGAACTTCCGAGTTTGCGGTTGAAAGGTTTGAGACGATTTTCTTTACCGTTCCGCTTACGGGGGAGTGGACCGGAGCGCTTACAAAGGCGTCGCTTTTGGCTATGACTTGCCCGCGGGCCACTTTGTCGCCAACGGCCACGACCGGCTGGTTTGGCGCGCCGCCCATCGTTATGGGAATTGTGAGCGTTTTGGAAGCGGGAAAAGCTGCGGTTATTTTCTTTCCTTCCGCCAGCTCCTTATGCTCGGGAGGGTAAATTCCCCCCTTAAAGGTGAATGTTTTCATTGATAAAAGTTCTCCAAATGAAAAGTTGCGATAGAATTATAGCATACAATTATAGAAAAATAAAGATGTTCGCGCGGGAAATTTTTAGGAACTTGCGCGCTGGGGGGAACACTCGCTAGGGGGCGGGCGAGGAAACAGCGGCAGGAGGCCGCAATAAAAAAAGCCCCGCCAAACGGCGGGGCAATGCCCATCAGGCATTATCGGAGGCGTGGGTGGGAGGGGAAAACGCCCCCGACATTTATATTATCGTCCACCCCCGGCAAATTCTTTAATTATTTTTAAAGAATTTTTTGCGAATTTTCGCATCCGCCTCCGATTTTTTTTGCGGCGCTTTTTGGGCTTTCTAAGCCTCAGCCGCAAATCTTCTTCTGGCATTCCGCGTACAAATCGGCCGTTTTTTTGACGATTTCGGCGGGAATTTCCTTGATGTTTGGGTCGCCGGCCAAGTTGTTGGCCTTAAGCCAGTCGCGGACAAACTGCTTGTCGTAGCTTGCGGGGCTTGTTCCAACCTTGTAGGCGTCCTTGTTCCAAAAGCGGCTTGAGTCGGGCGTCAAGACCTCGTCGGCAAGGATAAGCTCGCCGTTTTCGTCCAAGCCAAACTCAAATTTTGTGTCGGCGATGATGATTCCGCGCTCGTTGGCGTAGTCGTAGCATTTTTTGTAAATGGCAAGGGCGGCCTTTTCGATTTTGGTTCCCAGTTCCTCGCCCAAGTCCTTTTTCATGTAGTCAAGGGTAACGTTGATGTCGTGGCCTTCCTTGGCTTTTGTTGAAGGCGTGCAAATCGGCTCGGCCAATTTTTCGGCCTCCTGGTATTCCTTGTCAAAAGAGTGGCCCAAGAAAGGCTCGCCCTTTTTGTAGGCCTCGTACATGGAGCCGAACATGTAGCCGCGGACGATTACCTCGTAAGGAACCATCTTAAGCTTTTTCACCAGCATAGTCCGGCCCTCAAATTCCGGCTTTTGGAATTCGGCCGGCATGTCCTTTGTGTCGCTTGAAATCAAGTGGTTTTTGCAAATGTCCTTTGTAAGGTCAAACCACTTTTCGCTTACGGCGTTTAGGACTTTTCCCTTGCCGGGAATGTCCACCGGCAAAATCACGTCAAAGGCGCTGATTCTGTCAGTCGTCACGATTACCATGCGGCCGTCTTCAAGGTCGTAGACTTCGCGGACTTTTCCGCTGATGATTTTCTTCATGCAAGAACTCCTCTATAATTACGGCTGTTTGCCGCTGCTATTCCTCTTTTACGCTTGCGTCCACGTTGACGCTGACGTTGTAGCTTTTTCCGTTTTGAATCGCGACTTTTTTTGTCACTTCGTATCCGCCCAAGTTGAACTTAAAGATGTGCTCGCCGGCCTCCAAGTCCAGCGCCTCTCCGGCTTGAACCTCGTTTCCGTCAACAAAAATTTTCGTGCCTTCGGGCGCGCGGACGCGGACGGCGGGCGCCACGCTTTGCAAGGCAAGCGAAAGCTCGGTGACTTCGCCCTGGGCTATCATAACCGAGCGCGTTTCGTTCCTGAATTTTTCGGAAACGATGGAGACGTTTCGCTTGCCGGGTTTTAGGATTACAAGGCCCTTTTCGTTGGCCGTGACGGCCTTTTCGTCTACGTAGACCGTGTATTCGCCTGAGTCTGCGGGGGCCAAAACCTTTAGCGCGCCGTAGTCAGCCAAAACCGCTTTGGCGCTGACTTCAAATTCGGCCTCCATGACGCTTTTTGGAACGCCCTTCATTGCCAATTGGTTCCTCAAAAAGACAAAGCCCCTGCTTGCGTCCGGAATCAAGGTCTTGTCGGCGTAAGGGCTGGTCTTTATTGTGTTTCCTTTAACAAGCGGAATCACGATTGTCCAAGCCAATTGCCCTGGATAGAGGCCGGAATATATTTCCGTTCCCGAATAGTCGATGCCTTTTTCTGTCGGAACCGGAGTGATGTTGTTGTAAATGGAATAGATTATCGTGTTTCTGTAGGCGGCCAAGGCTTGCGGAATCTTTACGGTGATTTCCACGCCTTGCGCGAAAGTCGTGTCTTCGGGCAAAAAGGCCGCCACGCAGTCGTTTATTCCGCACGCCTTGCTTTCGGAGCTTCCTCTTGCGGGTACGGAAAGGCATACGGTTTTTCGCGTTCTAAAGACTTCCGCTTGCGGAGCGGAAATGGCGGCGGCAAAAATCGCCAAGGCCAAAAAAGGTGCTTTTTTTAACAAACGCATTCTCTTCCTCAAAAATTGCCGTAGGCCGCCGGATCCACGCTTTTTCCGTTCAGCCAAATTTCAAAATGCAAGTGCGGGCCGGTGACTTGTCCCGTGCTTCCGCTTTTTGCAATCAATTCGCCGGCCCTGACAAGCGCTCCCTTTTTCGCGTTTTCTTGAATCGAAGAAAGGTGCGCGTAAAAGCTTGTCATTCCGCGGCCGTGGTCTATTTGAAGCCACTTGCCGTAGACGGAGCTTTCGCCCAGGCCTTTGACGGTTCCGCTCTTGCAGGCAAAAACATTGGAGCCTTCAGGAACCGCCATGTCAACGCCCCGGTGGAACTGAGTCTTTCCCCCTCCAAAGGGGTTGGCCCTCTGGCCGTAACGGCTTGAAATCCTGTAGTTTTTCACCGGCAGCTGCATGGATGTGTCTAAAAAAAAAGCGCGCTCTGTTGTGCTGAATTTTTCGCCGGGGAAAAACGCGAAATTTCTTCCGTCTATATTATAGCGCAAATGCCTTGTGTCTTCCAATAGGGGAAGGCGGTTTTTTTGCAATAAAAATTCAAGCGCGCTTAAATTCTTGCTTTCCTCCAGCGGAACGAAAATTCCGTCGGCGCTGGGCAGCAGCAATGTTTTTCCTTTTATATGCTCTTCCGCTCCGGTTATTCCGTTTATAAGGCAAAAACTGTCGTAGCGGATGCAAAAGCGGGCGGCCAAATTGAACAAGTCGTCGTCGTTGTTCACCGTGTATGCGTAAAAAGACGGAAAAACGTCGTTTCCGCTGATAAAAAAACGCTTGTTTTGCTCGACCTCGTCGTCAAACTGCTTTAGCATAAAGTCCTTGTCGCGGACGTTCAGCGAATTGATTTGAGGCGCTTTTGACTTTTGGATTTGAATCGGCTTTTCCTGGGCGGAAAGCGGAGGGGCGGCCAAAGGCAGGGCGGATAAAAAAAGCGCCGCGAAAAAAAAGGCTTTAGTCTTTTGCATCCGGCTTTTTCGCTCCGCGCTTGATTGCCCAACGGACGGTCTTGAAAACAAAAAAAGCCGCGGCCAGGGCCAAAATAAAGGCCGAATACAAGCCGGGCTTTTTAGTGGCGAAAAGCCATAGCGGCGCCGTCACGACAAACGCCGCGGCGGCGCACGCCAAGATAAAACCCGCAAGAAGCAACAGCGAGAGAAATTTGGATTTTATCTTAGCTTTCATTTACTCTTCCGAAATAGCTTCCGAAGGGCAAACGCCGGCGCAAGAGCCGCAGCTGATGCATGTTCCGGCGTCAATGACGCGCTTTGAGTCCTTTTCAGAAATCGCTGAAACGGGACATTCAGATTCGCAGGCGCCGCAGTTTACGCAAGCGTCAGAAATTTTGTAAGCCATAGGTTCCTCCTAATCGAACGCCATGTTAGCGCAAAAGAGTTAAAAAATCAAGAAGAATGCGTCGGAGAGCGGGCAAAAAAAAGACCCGCGGTTTGCGGGTCCAATGCCACCGGTCAGAATCGAACTGACGACATACGGATTTTCAGTCCGGCGCTCTACCAACTGAGCTACAGCGGCGTATTAGGTTAACAATATCAGATTTGGAAAAATGTGTCAATAGAAAGCGGCCTTTTTTTTTCAAAAAAAAGTTCGCCCTTGCAAAAAGGGCCCAATGGCGCTACAATTCCCTTATGAAGAAGATTCTAGCAGCCCTTATTGTTGTAGTTTGTTCCGCCGCTGTTTTCGCCAAGACTTTTTCTGGCGACGATGTGGACAATTGCCTTAATGGTTTTTCAAAGGACTTGAACAAGTCTCTTTCAAACGCGGCCAGCCAGCAAAACGTATACGCGCAGGCCTGGATAGGAAAGGTCTTTCCGTCGGCGCCGCCTCACCTTGCTGTTGGAATCGAGGCGTCCGCCACAAAGCTTGACTTGTCCGCGCTGGGAAATTTCGCCGAGATTTTCAAGGTCAACGGCATTCCGAAAACTTTTGTATATCCCATGCTGACCGCCAACGCGCGCGTAGGCGGCTTTGTCCTTCCCTTTGACATCGGCTTTTCTTGCATGTACATGAATTTTTCAAACCTAAAGGCAGCCGCCGAAGGCTTCGGAATAAAATTCTTCAACATCGGAGGCGACGTCCGCTACGCCTTGCTTAAGGGCGAAGGCGCCTGGCCCCAGCTTTCGCTTGGCTTCGGCTACTATTTCATAAACGGAAAGGTTTCCTTGGACAAGGACGGAGTCAAAGCCGGCGTGGACTATTCAAGCCACACGATGTTCGGCCAAGTCCAGCTTTCCAAGACTTTCCTTTTCTTCACGCCGTATGTGGGCTTTAGGGGAATCTTTTCCAAAAATTCAACTGATTGGGCTTGGTCGGCGACGGACAAAAGGATTTCGGACGCCGCCTCTTATGTTGGGACCGCGGCTTCCGGCAAGGGAAACGCGTCATCCAATTGGGGCGATAATTTCATTCCGCAAATTTACGGCGGCTTTGGCCTTAAAATCAGCTTTTTGGCTATAAATATCGCCGGCGCCTACGATTTTAAGAATTCCATTTGGAACGGAAACTTTAGCTTGCGCTTCCAAATGTAGGCTGTCCAGAGCAAGCGCAATATAAATGCAATAACAAAAAATGCTTCCGGTCGCAGATGCGGCGGTTCGGCGCCGCTTGATAACTGCGCTACACGCTGCTTGCGCTTGAAACTATTATACTTCGCCGCTCACGCGGCGGCGCAAGCAGAGTGTCGCCGCCAGCCGCCCCGCTCCCTCGCGCATTTTTTATTGCTTCCAGTTGCGCTTGACCAGGGCAAACGGCTGTGAAAAAGCCCAAAACGCGGAAGTGAAAAAGACCGCCCGCCCACTTTGAGGCTGCCAATTTTGCGCCAGCAAAATTGGAGTGAATGTACATCTTACCTAACAGCCTCAACCGTGGGTTAGGGCGAGGCTTTTGAACTGGGAGCGTTTTGATTTTTTTTATAATGCGCTTGCCCTGAGCAGGCTGCGGGCCGTTCTTGATATATATTCCTTTTTGCGATATAATCAAGGAATGAATTGGCTCATTATTTGCGCTCCAAAGCATGAGGAGCAAGCCGCCGAACTAAAGGCGTTTTTCAAGAGAAACAAGATTTCCGCAAAGACCTTTTCCATCGAAAGCGACTCGGATCTTTTGCCAGGCGGCATTCCGTCAAAATTCAAATTGTACAGCCACTGCGCGATTCTTGACAAAAAGGCGCCCGCCAAAAACGCGGCCTTCGCTTGGGGCTTGGCCTTGGGCCTTGGCCTGAACGTTTACGCGCTCAAAAACGAATGGACCCAAGCGGCCAAAAAATGCGGCCCGCTTTTGGACTTTGAGACTTTTGAGCGCCTTATGGCTTACTTGGAGAACAACATCAACGGCGTCGCGCTTGAGGCCAAAAAGAAGGAAGCCTGGAAAAAGCTTTTTGAAGGCGGAAATCCCTTTACCGGCGACGCGCTTTCGATTCACGTGCAAAAGGACAACCGCGAAATCGTCCAGACTTACCTTGACGCCGGCATGAGCCTTAACGAGCGCACAGAAGCGGGCGTTCCCATGCTGAACGTCGCGATTCGCGCTGAAAAAGTCGACGAGGTCAAGTGGATGCTTGACCAAAACGTTGACCTAAACGCTGTTTCAAAGGACCGCGGCTATTCCGCCCTGATGGACTGCGTTTGGAAAAAGAATTTGGAAATCGCGAAAATCTTGGTCTCAAAAAAAGTCAACTTGGACTTTGTTTCAAGCGACAACCAGTCTGCCCTTACGCTGGCTGTAGGCGAGGGGAACGCCGAGATGGTGCGGCTTTTGTCCGACGCCGGAGCCAGCCCGGACAAATTTGACGCTTTGGGAATGTCCGCTTGGACTTACGCAAAGCTTTTCAAGCGCCAAGACTTGCTTGATATAATGGAAAAAAATCATCATGGACAATAAGACTCTGCCTGTCGCCTTTACCGGCGGCGGAACCGGCGGCCATATCTATCCCGGCCTTGCGGTGGCCGACGCCTTTAGGCAAAAATTTCCGCAGGCCAAAATCATTTGGATAGGCTCTCTTTCAAAGATGGACAGGGACATTGTGGTCAATTCCTTGGACGAGGCTGGAAATGCCAGCGCCGATAAATTTTACGGCGTTCCAAGCGGAAAGCTTCGCCGCTATTTTTCATTCAAGAATTTCATTGACGTCTTTAAGATTTTCTTTGGCTTCGCGGCCGCTTTTTTTGTTTTGCTAAGGGAGAGGCCGGCCTTTTTGTTTTCCAAGGGGGGCTTTGTTTCAGTTCCTGTCTGCGCGGCGGCCCGCCTTTTGGGAATCAAGGTTTACACGCATGAATGCGACTTCACGCCGGGCCTGGCGACAAGAATCAACTCTAGGTTCGCGGCTTCAGTTCTTTTAAGCTACGAAGAGACCCGCGACTTTTTTAGGAACGGAGCCTCTCCAAAATTCATCGTCACCGGAAACCCTGTGCGCCCTGTTTTTTACAAGGCGGACGCGGCCTCCGGCCTTGGCTTTTTGGGAATTTCCGCGGCGCAAAAAAAGAAAAAGCCCTTGCTTTTGGTCACTGGCGGCTCGCTTGGCGCGGCGCAAATCAACGAGCTGGTTTGGAAAAACCTTTCTTGGCTTTGCCAAAAATTCATCGTGGTCCATCAAACCGGCCAAAAGAACGCCGCGCTATTGCCCCAAGGCTTGACGCAGGAAGAAAAGGAAAACTACCATCCTTACGCCTTCATTTACAAGGAAATGCCGGACGTAATCGCCGCGGCCGACGTCGTCCTTTCGCGCGCGGGCGCCAACTCGATTTGGGAATGCGCGGTATTGGAAAAGCCGATGGTTTTGATTCCTCTTGAAGGCGCGGGAACGCGCGGCGACCAGGTTGACAACGCCGAATGGTTTGAGCGCCAGGGCGCGGCGGTTGTCCTAAAAAAAAGCGGAATGACCGAGTCGTCTTTGCAAAGCGCCTTGTCGTCGTTTTTGAGCGCCGCTCAAAGGAAGAATTACAGAGAGGCTTGCAAAAAGCTTTGCGGAAGCGAAAGGCCGGCTGAAAAAATAGCGAGGATTTTATTGGAGGGGATTGAATGAACGTCTTGGACTATATTTTGATTGCCATACTCTTGATATTCACGATTCGCGGATTCGCGCGCGGCATGATAAACGAAGTCTTTGGCGTCGCTTCGCTTGTGATTCCTCTCTTTTTGTCAGTCCTCTTTTATAAAAAAATGGGAGATGTTTTCGCCCAGTCAATGAATCCCCTTGCCGCCAAAATCTTGGGCTTTTTCGCGGTTTTCATTTGCTCCTTTGTTTTGCTGAAGATAATCCAGTTGTTGGTAAAGACGATTTTTTCAGGCCCGATTTTAAAAAGCTTGGACAAGACATTGGGCCTGCTTTTGGGCTTTGCCGAAGGCGGGGCCTTGGTTTTTTTGATTTTGGCCGCGATGGTAGAGGTTAACGGAACGATTGACACAAGCGCCTTGCGCGAGAAAAGCGTCGTTTATTCCATCGTTGAGAGCGTTCCTGCGTAAAAGGGGAGGATCTGGCTTTGTTTGACAATCTTCTTTATCAAAGCGCCGCCAAGCTTTTGGAGGACGACATTCGTTCCAACAAACTGCCGGGCGCCGTTCTTTTTAGCGGAAACGATTCTTGCGGAAAGCTGACCGCCGCGCTTGAGACTGCCCGCGTCCTTTCTTGCTCGGAAAATCCGCGCGGAAAATGGTCTTGCTCTTGCCCTTCATGCCTAAAGCACAAGGCTCTTGTAAGTCCAAACGTAATGCTCTTGGGGCCGCGCGACTGCTCTCTTGAAATCCACGCGGCGGCGAAGGCCTTTGTAAGCTCCGCGTCTATGAACGACAGCCATGTTAAGGCCACCCGATATCTTTTTTTGCGCTCCGTCCGCAAACTTGAAAACCGCTTTCACCAAGCCTTGTGGCAGGACAGCGACAAGCTTTCAAAAATCGCGGCGATTACAAGCGAGCTTGACGAATGCATGGAAGAGCTTGACATTGAGCATGAGCTTCCTGAGATCAAGGAAGTCGAAAAAAGCGCGCAAAAAATCGTGGAGCTTTGCGAAAAGCTTGAGGGCGGTTTTTTGTACGATTCGATTCCGATTTTGCAAATAAGAAACCTTTCGGCGTGGGCGCATATAGGAGCGGCTTCCGGAACAAAGGTCATAATCATAGAAAAAGCCGAGAGAATGTTGGAGGGCGTGCGCAACGCCTTGCTTAAAATTCTGGAGGAGCCGCCGGCCAACACGATGTTCATTTTGACGACTTCAAGGCGCAACGCGGTCATGCCAACGATTTTGTCTCGGCTTAGAAACTACAGTTTTTCGACAAGGACGGCGGAGCAGGAAAAGGAAATAATAGACCGCGTTTTCCACGACGGCGCGGTAGCCTCTTATTCAGGCGGCTCCTTGATCCAGCATTACTTGGAGGGCTTTTTGCCCGTCCGCCCGGAAGCGATAGAAAAGCGCGCCTTTGACTTTTTTGACCAAATCTTTGACGGAAAAATTCCAGACATAGCCGACTTGATAAAGAATTGCGGAAAGTTTGAGCCGCGCGTTTTGTTCAAGCTTTTTTTGTCAAGCATGGAAAAGCGAAGCCGCGGGCTTTTCGCTCGCGCGGCCGATTGCCAAAAGGCCGTCGCCGTTTCAAAAGCGATAGGGGATTGCTACTTTAACGTATCAACATACAACCAAGGAATCCAGGCCGCTCTTGAGGACTTGCTTTGCGCCTTGGCCAGGGAGCGAAAAAGGTGACAAGCTTCAACAAGAGCGTCGCGCAAAAGCTTTCAAAGCTTTCAGACTCTCAAATACAAAAACTCTTTTCGTCCATCAGCTCCGAGCGCGACACGCTTTCTTCAATAATAGAATTCCTGTCTTTGGGCCTTGTGGTTTTGGACAAGGACTACAAGCTGCTTTTGATAAACAAGGCGGCGGAACGCTGGCTGCCCTTGACGGTTAGGCCGCTTCCGAAAAACGCGGCCAATTTTTGCGAGTTTGTCGCCGACAAAAGCATGGCGGAATTCCTAAAGTCCTGCTTTGAAAAAAACAAGACAAGCGCCAGCGAGGAGTTTTCTGTAAGCGCGAGCGACGGAAGCGTCCGCTTTATGCAATTGGCTCTTTCTCCCTTGGTAAAGGATGAAAAGCTTGAAGGCTGCATTTTGGCCGTCCGCGACATGACCGAGCAAAGAAAGCAGGAAATCCTTTTGCACAGAATGGAAAGCTTGGCGGGCCTTACGAATTTGGCCGCAAGCGTCGCGCACGAAATAAAGAATCCTCTTGGCGCGATAAGCATACACATCCAGCTTTTGCAAAAGGCCGTAAAAAAGGCGCGCGAGTCTGACGGCCTTTTGCCAGACAAAAAATTTTTGGAAAAATACATCGACGTTGTCAACGACGAAATAGCGAACCTGAATAAAATCGTGATGGACTTTTTGTTCGCGGTTAGGCCGATAAGCGCGACTTTTGAATTGCTTGAGCCGAATCCGCTTTTAAGAAAGTTCGCCGAATTTTTCGCGCCGGAATTTTCAAGCAAGAACGTTGAGCTAAAGATTGACCTTTGCTCCGACTCGGCCCGCCTTTTGTTTGACCAAAAGCTTTTGCGCGAAGTGGTCGCCAATTTGGCGCAAAACGCGCTGGCCGCGATTCATGAAAAGTTTGGCGGAAAGGCCGGCGGAGTTTTTGAAATCCATTCCGCCGTCAAGGACAACAAGTTTGTGCTTTTGATAAAGGACAACGGAAGCGGAATGAGCGAAAAGACTTTGGCCCGCGTCTTTGAGCCTTACTACACGACAAAGGCCAGCGGAACCGGCTTGGGCCTTACTATGGTTTACAAAATCGTAAAGGAATTCTCTGGCGACATACAGGTTGAGTCAAAGGAAGGCGAGGGCAGCGCCTTTATCATAAGCCTGCCCGTTCCGCAAACCGACAAGCGGCTTTTGGAGTCAAAATGAAATTCACGATTCTTGTAATTGACGACGAAAAAAACATTCGCGAAGGCTTGGGCGCCGCCTTTGAGCTTGAAGGCTACGAAGTCCGCTTGGCCGCCAATGGCCAGGAAGGCTTGGACCAAATCGCAAAGGGCGGCATAGACTTGGTTGTCACCGACCTTCGCATGGACGGAATAAGCGGCGAAGAGGTTTTGCGCCATGTCACGACCCAAAATCCAGGAATTCCCGTAATCGTCCTTACTGGCCACGGAAGCATCGACGCCGCCGTTGACGCGATGAGAAACGGCGCCTACGACTTTTTGACAAAGCCCTTGAACCTTGACCAGCTTTTGATGATCGCCAAGCGCGCCTTGCAGGGCCGCGAGCTTTCGCTCCAGCACAAGGAGCTGAAAGACCGCGTGGACCAAACAAAGTCGCTTGAGGGAATGATAGGAAAAAGCGCCGCCATGCAAAAAATCGCCGAGCTCATAAAAAAAGTCGCGCCCTCAAAGGCCAGCGTCTTGATTACCGGAGAAAGCGGCGTCGGAAAGGAAGTCGTCGCCGACGCGATACACGCGCTGTCTCCCCGCAAGGGCCACGACTGCGTGAAAGTCCATTGCGCCGCTTTGAGCGAAAGCCTTTTGGAGTCGGAGCTTTTTGGCCACGAAAAGGGCGCTTACACAGGAGCCGACCAAATGACCAAGGGCCGCTTTGAGCTTGCCCACAATTCCACGATATTCCTTGACGAAATAGGCGAGATAGACCAAGCGACGCAGGTAAAGCTTTTGCGCGTTTTGCAGGAAAAAAAGTTTGAGCGCGTCGGCGGAAGCCAAACGATAGAGGTTGACGTCCGCGTCGTCGCCGCGACCAACAAAAACTTGGAGGAGCTGGTCAAGCAGGGAAAATTCCGCGAAGACCTCTTTTACCGCCTTAACGTCGTCCGCATAGAGGTTCCTCCGCTAAGGGAGCGAAAGGACGACATTCCGCTTTTAATCGCCCACTTCCTAAAAGAGTTTGAGGGCGAGGCCAAGGACTTGGGAAAGGCCATAACAGGCGTGGACAGCCGCGCCCGCAGCGCCCTTTACAAGTACGACTGGCCTGGAAACATCCGCGAGCTGCGCAATTGCATCGAAAGCGCGGTCGTAATGTGCTCCGGCGGCGAGATAACGCTTGACGACCTGCCTCCGTCAATCAGCAAGGCGACGGCCGCCGAGAGCATCACGATTCCCGCGGGCTCCACGCTGGAGGAAGCCGAAAAAATCGTAATCGAGCAAACGCTCGCCGCCAACAAGGGCAACAAGAGCAAGACCGCGGAGCTTTTGGGCATCGGACGCAAAACCCTGCAGCGCAAACTCGGCGAGGTGGATGAAGACGCCGCTCCTTCGTCTTGAATTCATTCATGGTTGGTTGTATAATAGAAAACATGAAAAGTCTTGTAAAAACGTTCGCGCTTTTGGCCCTTGTCGCCATTGGCGCTAGCTTCTTTTCCTGCAAGTCGATGATCGCCAACAAGTTGGGCGACGCGGCTGCCGGAAGCGACAAAAAGGGAGCGGCCATTCCCAAAAAAGCCGACGCCCCTGACATGATGATGGCTTTTATGGGCGAAAAGGACCCAAAAATCATCGCGGAAGTCCTTCCGATGATTGTAAAAATGTACGAAATTTTGGCGCTGCAAAACCCAGGCCATCAAGGCCTTCAAATAATGGCGGGCCAGCTTAACGTGATGTACGGAAACCTTTGCGTCCAAACGCCGGCCGAAAGCCTTCCGATAACGGAGCTTGAAAAGCAAGTGGCAGAGTTCAACAGGGCCAAGTACCACTACCTGCGCGGCCGCCAGTACATCCTTGGCGTTTTTGAAAGCCGCTGGCCCGGCTTTGAAAAGGCCTTTTTGTCAAGCGACGCGGACGCCATAAAGGCCGCCGTGTCAAATTTGACGAAGGACGACGTGAACGCGGCCTATTGGGCGGGCGGAGCCAGCCTTATCTCTTGGTCGCTTGACCCCTTGGACGTTGACGCGCTTTCTTCCATACAAGGGCCAGTCGCGCTGCTTGAAAAAGCGGCCAGCCTTGACCCGGATTATTCAAAAGGCGCCATTTGGGACGCGCTTTGCCAGTTCTACACGGCCGCTCCGGTTGACTTTGGCGGAGACTATGAGAGGGGCCTTGAATGCTACGAAAAGGCCCTCAAGGCTTCCGGCGGAAAGGCGCCCGGCATTTACATAACATACGCGCAGAGCGTTTGCAAGCCCTCGGGCGACCGCGACGGTTTTATAGAAAACTTGAACAAGGCTTTGGCCATAAATCCCGACGACGATCCCTCAAGCCGCCTTATGTGCGTATTGAACCAGCAAAAGGCCCGGTACCTTTTGGACCATGTTGACGATTACTTTGTCGTTTGGTAAAATAGCGGCAATGGAATTGCTTTAAAAGCGTAAATTGTTGGCTGGCCGCATAAGCGGCAACAAACGCGCGCGCAACGCTTGCGCGTTCAGCCGTAAAGTATGGAGTGTAGCATGAAAACTTTTAAGAAAATCGCGGCCGTCCTTTTGGCGGCTTCTTTGGCGGGAATCGCTTCCGCAAAAACTATCATTAAAGTGGCTTCTGTGGCTCCGGCCCGTTCTTCATGGGACGTTGACCAAAGGACAATTTCGGCCGACTGGGCTAGAATCACAGGCGGCGAGGTCGAGCTCCAGTTCATGAACTCAGACTCTATGGGCGGAGAAGGCGGAGTCATCAAAAAGCTCAATTCAGTCCGCCCCGGACAAAAGCCTCCGATTGGCGGAGCGGTTTTCACTTCGCTAGGAATCGATTCCTTCTGTCCCGAAAGCCACATAATGACCCTTTGCGTTCCCCTTATGTTCCGAAACCAAGAAGAAGTCAACGCTGTTTTGGAAAAATTCACTCCCGAAATGCAAAAGCCGCTCGAGGCCAAAGGCTACACAGTCTTGGGATTTTTTAACATCGGCTGGTGCTGCTTTTTCACAAAAAATCCTGTCCATGTTCCAAACGACCTAAAAAAGCAGCGCCTTACAGTAGGCGGAAACACTTCTCCGATGCTGGCCAACGCCTTCAAAGCCGCCGGCTACCTTACGATGGACGTTCCCGCCGACAAGCTTTTGCAGAGCATGAAAAGCCCTGGAGGAGTCGAAGGCGTCTTTACGATTCCGATGTACGGATACGCCGCGCAGTATTACAAGACGCTCACCAACATTCTCAACGTTCCCCTTTGCCCTGTAATGGTTACTTTCATCATCTCCAAGGCTGAATGGGACGCGATTCCCGACAAGTTCAAGCCGGAGCTTATGGCCAGCATCAAAAGGGCCGAAAAGAAATTCATCGAAGCCCAGCAAAAGAACGACCTTGAGTATATGAAAAGGTGCGAGTCGGGCGGAGCGACTGTGGTCAATCCAAACGCCGCGGAGCTTAAGGCTTGGAACGACGAGTTCGCCGACAAGGCCCGCTATATGTACGATCCCAAAACTCCTGTGGCCGACAAGGATTTGTACGAAAGAATCACGGCCTTCCTAAATAATTTCAGAGGAAACTAATGCTGAAAAAAATCGAAGACGCGATGGCGGTCGCGCTTGTGGCTCTTTTGAGCGTAACGGCGCTTGTGATTAAAATCATGCAGGACAACTTGCATTTGCAAGTTATGGACGCCGACGCCATAATAGTGAACATAGCCTTTGTGTTCGCTTGCGTGGCCGGCCTTATCACTTGGCGCGAAAAGCGCGCCTTGTGCCTGGCCAATGTCACAGAAAAATTTCCTGACCGCGCAAGAAAAGTCATTAAGACAATCGCGTCTTTCGCCACGGCGCTCATCATCACGCAGCTTTTCTTGGCGTCGTTCATGCAAATCGTAAACCCCGACCAGTTCACCCGCAAGGTTTTAAGCTTGCCCGAAAAGGCTTATTTCGCTTTTTATCCCTTGTGCTTTTTGATGATTTTGCTCTTGCTCTTCCAAAACGCGGAAGGCAAGGCTCTAAAGGCGGCCACGGCGCTTGGCGTTTTTTTTGGCGCCTTGACGTCCATGAGCGCGGTGACCGGAATCATTTGGTATTTGACGGGCAATTCCGACTTGCCGGCCTTGTATGCCTTGGCTGACGGCTGGAACGCCTTTTGCGGCAAAACAATCATTCTTTGGGTTGTCGTTCTTGTCATGCTGGCTTTTACCGGAGTTCCCCTCTTTGTCGTCATCAGCGGAATCACTTATGTGATTTTCTCCAAGGCAGGCGGCTACATCGACGTCCTTCCGATTGAGGCTTACTCAAAGCTGGCCGACAAGTCAATCGCCGCGATTCCCTTGTTCACAATCGCAGGCTACGTTTTGGCCCAAGGCTCCGCGGGCAAGCGCTTTGTCGAGCTTTTCCGCGCCCTCTTTGGTTGGTTTAGGGGAGGAACGGTTGTCGCGGCGGTTTTGGTTTTGACATTCTTCTCGACTTTCACCGGAGTTTCCGGCGTCACGATTTTGGCGCTGGGTTCCCTTTTGGCCGTGATTTTGACTGGAAGCGGCTACGACAAGGACAGGGCCGAAAGCCTTATAACTTCTTGCGGGGCCGTCGGCCTTTTGTTCCCGCCAAGCGTGGCCATCATCATGTACGCCTCGTCAAACTACACTGTAATCACCCAGTTCGCGCCGGGCTTTGATGTGATAACGCTTTTTGTCGGAGCCTTGATTCCGGGAGCGATAATGGCGCTTTCGATGATCGCCTTGGGAATCATTTTTGACAACAAGCAGGACAGGCCTCCATTCTCAATCAAAGCTATTGGAAAGTCTTTCCTTGGCTGCGTCCCCGAGCTTCTTTTGCCGGTTTTGATTTGCGTCACATACTTCACAGGCTTTTTCAACTTGTTCCAAGTGTCGTCGTTCGCGGTAATCTACGCGGTGGCGCTGGTGTTCTTGTTCCGCCGCGACTTTAACGTAAAGGAAACCGCCCGTGTGGTTGCCGACAGCGTTCCAGTTTCGGGCGGAATCTTGTTCATCATCGCGGCGGCGGCGGCCTTAAGCTATTGGATGCAAGACGAAAACATTCCAGAAAACGTAACGCTTTTCATCACAACCTATGTCAAGAACAAGTATGTCTTCCTTTTGCTTATGAACTTGGCGCTCTTGGTCGTAGGCTGCTTGATGGACATTTACTCGGCCATCCTGCTTGTTTCGCCTCTTTTCCTTTACAGCGCGGCTTCATTCGGAATTCCTGTCGTCCAGGCCGGCGTAATCTTCATCATGAACCTCAGCATCGGTTTCTTGACGCCGCCGGTTGGAATGGACTTGTTCATTTCTTCATACACGTTCAAAAAGCCTGTTGGACAGGTCATTAAAGGCGTCCTGCCTTTCTTGCTTGTCCAACTGATTGTCTTGCTGCTTGTAACTTACATTCCCTTCTTTACGACGTGCCTTATAAAGTAAGAGTGAACGCGCGGCTTTTGGCCGCGCTTTTTTTAGCAGCCATTCTTTTCGCCTCGCTTTGCTCCTGCTCTATAAAGGCAAGCGAAAGGGAGCGGAGGACGCGGCAAGCGGCAAGGTCGATTCAAGGGGAAAGCCTTGCCTTGGAAGAAAAAAAATCCTCCGCCCTCGACAAATACATTCAATCGCTGGCGGAGCGCGAGCGCCTTGCCCAGCTTTTTGTGATAAACCTTGAAGGCGACGAAAAATTCAGCTTTGTGGAACGCGTTGACGACGGCGGCCAAAAAGACAGGCCCCTTCTTCCCGGCGGCTATATTTTCTTTTCGTTCAACATTTCCAAAGAGCCGGAAAAAATCGCCGCCTTCACCGATTCCGTCCGCGACTTCGCCCGTTCCAACGATTTGACGGAGCCTTTTTTGTGCTTGGACGCGGAGGGCGGCTGCGTTAACCGTCTGCGCGGCGTGGCCGGCCCGCTTCCCGAAAACGAATGGGTGGCCAAAAATTTGTCCGCCAAGGAAGCCTTTTTGCTTTACTCGTTGAACGCGATTCAGCTTAGGGCCCTGGGCTTTGACCTTAACCTTTCTCCTGTTGTTGAAGTCCAGAACGAAGGTAACGCCGCCTTTTTGGACGGCCGCTCTTTTGGAAGCGCCCAAAAAGTCCTTGTCTACGGCTCGGCGGCGCTTTTGGCCTATCAAACAAACAAGGTTGCGGCCGTCTTAAAGCATTTTCCCGGCAACAACAGCGTTGACCCGCACAGGGCGCTTCCCGTCCTGAATTTCAGCGCGGCCAGCTTTGAGCGCGACGTGGCTGAACCGTTCGAAGCCTTGGCAAAAAACGCGCCGGCCGGCGTTTTGATGAGCCACGCGCTTGTCAGCGTTGACGGCCTTGGCCAAGAGCTTTCGCAAGGCCAAGCCTCTTTGCAAGGCCAAAAAACGCCCGCGAGCTTGAGTCCCTACTGGATAAGGAGTGTTTTGCGCGGCAGGCTTGGATTTAAAGGCCTTGTTTTTAGCGACGACATTTTTATGGCGGCCCTTGAAAAGAACGGTTGGCCCAGTGAGCGCGCGGTAAAATGCGCCATCCTCGCGGGCGTGAATTGCATCTTGATGAGCGAAAAGCGATTTGCCAGCGAATGGAAGCTGGTGAAAAAACTTTACGAGGGCGACGCGGATTTTAGGGCGGCCGTTGACGACAGCGTTCGCCGCGTCATGAGGTTCAAGCTGGATTTTGGACTTTTGGAATACGATTATCTTTCGCAAAAAATTTTTCCGGCCCAAGAGAGGCCGCCTTTAAGCGAGCGGCTAGAGCATTTTTACGGAGCCAAAAAGCTTAACCAGGAGGCGCTTGAAAAATATGGCCAAAGATAAGGAAAAAAGCCGGCATGGCGAAGCCGCCTTTGAAGAATATTATTCGTCGCTTTTTGGCGAGCGTTGGCCAGCCCTAAAAGCCGCGCTCTTAAAGGAAAGCGAGCCCAAGGCTTTTGTCGCATGCAAGGATGGCCCGGCCTATTACTTGGACGCCGCAAGCGTTTTGGCCGCCATAAGCCTTCCCCTTTGCGGCGCCCAAAATATTTTGGACATGTGCGCGGCTCCCGGCGGAAAAAGCTTGGTTCTTGCAAGCCGCATGAAGGCGGCCTCTTGCCTTAGATGCAATGAGCGCTCGTTTGACCGCTTTCAGCGCTTGCGAAAAGTAGTCGCAGACCATTTGCCGCAAGAAACTCAAGCGCGCGTTAAAATTTCATGCGGCGACGGAGCGCTCTTGTGCAAAAAGGAAAGCCTTTTGTACGACGCGATTTTGCTTGACGCGCCCTGTTCCTCCGAGCGCCATGTGTTGAACGACCCAAAATATTTGGCCGAATGGTCGCCCGCCCGCGTGAAAAGCCTTGCGATGCAGCAATGGGCGCTTTTGTCGTCGGCCTACAGGCTCTTGAATGAAGGCGGATACTTGCTTTACTCAACTTGCGCCTTGAACCAAAGCGAAAATTCGCAAGTGGCGGCCCGGTTATTAAAGAAGTTTCCTGAAGCCCGCGCCGTGCCCTTAGAGGAGCTTTTGGCCTTTCAGGAGACGGGCAGAAAAGAAGCGGAGGCTTTTTTTGACGTTGCGGCTTTGCCGAAATTTGAAGGGCAGGAACTGGGCTTTTCGATATTGCCGGACGCGCAGGGAGGGGCAGGGCCCATCTATTTTTGCCTGTTCAACAAAGGTATGGACAAAAATTCCTGAATGAATTATAATATTGGGCGATTATGAACAAGGATGAGTTGAAAAAAGTCAAAAACAGCTTGTCAAGCATAAGCGATTTTGATGAATTGCTAAATTCTCTTTTGACGCAAACTCGCAAGGCGATTCCTTCCGACGCAGGCTCAATATACCTTGTGGAAGACAAAAAGCTTACAATTAAATGCGCCCAAAACGACACGCAGCAAAAAGATCTTGAAGAAGGCGAGGAGCTTCCATTTGTTTCCTTCTCATTCCCGATAACAAAGACTTCAATCGCAGGCTACTGCGTTATTTCAAAAGGGCCCTTGAACATTAAGGACGCTTACAACATTCCAAAAACAGAGCCGTATAAATTCAATGTCGGAACGGACGTTGTGACTGGCTACAAGACGGTTTCGTCAATCGCGCTTCCCCTGTTTGTGGCGGGAGGCCGCGTGCTTGGCGTCTTGCAGCTTATAAACCGTTTTGACAAAGACGGAAAGGTAACGACCTTTAGCGACGACGATTTGGAAATCGCCCAAGACCTAACCTTGAGCATTTCGGCCGCTTTGGAAATGGCCGAGGCCGCGGAGCTTTCAAGCGCGGCTTATCGCGGCAAGCACTTGCAGAGCATTTTTGAAATCGACCAAAAGTTAAACGAAATCCAAGATATCGACGTTTTGCTCGAACGCATTCTTACCGAGGCGCGAAAAATCGTAAACGCCGACGCCGGCTCCATTTACGAAGTTCAGGGAAACAACCTTGCCATTAAGTACGCGCAAAACGACACGCAAAGCGCCAAGCTTCAGCCAGGCGAAAAGCTTCCGTTCTTGGCTTTTTCGTTCCCAATAACCGAAAAGTCAATCTCGGGCTACGTCGCGTTGAGCGGCGAAACATTGAACATTCACGACGCGTATAAAATTCCAGAAGGCGTTCCCTATTCCTTTAACCCCGCGTCCGACACAGCCACCGGCTACCACACAAAGTCGATGCTTACGATTCCGCTAAAAATCGCGGACTCAAGCTTGTTGGGCGTCCTTCAAATCATCAACGCAAAAAACGAAGAAGGCGAGTACATCGAATTTGACGCGGACGCGGAGCTTTACATAAACCACTTCGCCGCCAACGCCGCCAACGCTTTGGGCCAAGCCAAAAGCCGCCGCGACTTGATTGACGCCATGACAGAGATGGCCAACATGCGCGACCCCAAGGAAACCGGCTTGCACGTAGCGCGCGTTTCAAAATTCTCCGTTGAAATTTACGACCGCTGGGCCTTTAACCATAACATTGATGAGTCCACTCGCGAAAAATTCCGCGACTTTTTGGCCACCGCCAGCAAGTGCCACGACTTTGGAAAGATTGGAATCGAAGACAAGATTCTTAAAAAGCCAGGCCGCTTTGACGACGACGAGCGCGCGATTATGAACAGCCACACTTGCCTGGGCGCGCTCTTGTTCAAAAACTTCAATTCGCCGCTTTTCCAGATGTGCCAAAACATCAACTTGCGCCACCACGAATGGTGGGACGGAAGCCGCGGCTATCCGGGAAAATTGGATTGGGAGTCTTACGAGCAAGGAAATCCGCTTCCAAAGGCGGAATGCCTTAAAGGCGAGGAAATTCCCTTGGAAGCCAGAATTGTCTCTGTCGCCGACGTCTTTGACGCCTTGAGCCACGCGCGCGTTTACAAGCCGGCGTGGACAATGGAAGACGCTGTGAACGAGATTCAAAAGTCTGCGGGGACCCAATTCGATCCCGGCGTAGTCGAGGCCTTTATGCAAATAAAGGACCGCTTGATCGCCATCAGCAATTCTTACGGCGAATAACTTCGTTGAAGGCTTTTGCAAAGGCCTCAAATTCATTTTGGCCGTAGGAATCCCTTTTTTTTGTTCCCAATCCCAATTGGCTCATCTGCAGGCTAAGCTCGCGTTCCTTTAAGGCGCGGTCAATCTTTTGCTTGTCAAAAACTTTTCCAAAGTCATTCATCGCCGCGACGCCTTTTTCCAAAAGGGAGGCGGCTAGGGGAATGTCGCGGGTAATCACAAGGTCGCCGGCGGCGGCGTTTGCAAGAAGCCACTTGTCGGCCGCCTGGCTTTGCGCGGGGCATACAATCATCTTAAAGTTTTGGCTTTGGCCGGCGGGCGAACCATCGGGCGACAAGTCGCGGTTTGCCGCGAAGATTAGCTCAATTTCGTTGTCTTTCGCCCGCGCTATAAGCCATTTTCGGACGCGCTTGGCGCAGGAATCCGCGTCAACCAATATCCGCGCTTTCATCTATTCAAGCGCCCTGTCGATTTTTTCAATCATGCTTTTTGCAAGGCGGGCGGCTTCAAGGTCTTCCAATGGGTCGGACTCGGCGGCTCTTTTTTGAGCGGCGTTTTTGGCCTCCAAAGCCTTTTGCTTTTCCTTAAAAAGCTGGTCTGCGATTAAAATTCCAGCCAAGACCGCGGTTTTCTTTTGGTCTTGGATGCCGTCGCTTTTTTGGATTTCGTCGCAAACGTTTTTAAAGTATTCGTGGATTTTTTCTAGGTAAGGAAGCTCCTCTGGAGCCTTAAGGGCGAACGACGTTCCTAATACGTTTATTTGTATTTCAGCCATGGGCGGTGATTTTTAGAAAATGTCTGGAACGCTTTCTTCTTGGATTTCAAAGGAATCGTCGTCAAACAAGCCGTCGCCGCCTTCTTGTTGGGGCGCGGGCGCTTCTGCCGCCGGAGCGGTTTCAACTGCTTGCGCCGCTTCTGCCTGCTGAACGGGGGCGGTGAAAGAAGCCTGCTGCTGTATTGGAGCGGCTTGCGTCTCCGCTTGCGCCGGCTGGGCGGGGGCTGCCTGCTCTTGCGCTGGAGCGGCTTGCGGTTCGCTTGGAATCGATGGAGAGGCGCCCGAGCCAGCAAGCGGGGCTTGCCGCTCTCTTGAGGTATTGCAGTCGGCTTTAGCGTTGCTAAAGCCTCCGCCCGAGTCAGCAAGCGGGGCTTGCTGCTCTCTCAAGGCATTGCAGTCGGCTTCAACTTTGTTGAAGCCTCCGCCCGAGTCGAGCAAGGCGTTCTCTACTGAATCCAAGCGGCTGAGGGCGCCGAGGATTCCGTCTTCAATCTTTTTTTCGTCAGCGCTAAAGCGTGAAAGCAGCTCCGATTTTTCAGAAAGCGCTTTTGTGAGCTCTGAACGCTCGGCGCGCAGAGCATCGTTTTCTGATTTTAGCTGCTCGATTTTTTGAACAGCGCTTTCAACTTTTTGCTGCAAAAGGCGGATTGTGTCAACGGAAATCATCGGCTTCCTCTATCAGGCCAAAGCCTTTTTGGCGGCTTCTACGACAGCCTTGAAAGCTTTGGGATCTTCGATGGCCATGTTAGACAAGGCTTTGCGGTTGAGCGCGATTCCTGCCTTTGAAAGACCGTCGATGAAGCGTGAGTATGACAATCCCTCGTCGCGAACGGCCGCGTTGATACGGGCAATCCACAATGAGCGATATTCGCCTTTTTTGTCCTTGCGGCCTACATAAGCGTGGTCCAAGGCCTTTGTAACCGCGTCTTTGGCGGCCTTAAAGTTTGTTCCTCTGCGTCCCTTAAAGCCCTTTGCAAGCTTAAGGATTTTCTTGCGCCTGTCGGCTCTTCTTGTTCCATCTACTGCTCTAGACATGGTTCGCTCCTATCAACCGTATGGAAGCATCTGCTTCCTGACTTTTGCTGCTTCTGATTCCGCAAGAATGCCTGTCTGGCGGAGCTGTCTCTTTCTCTTAGGTGAACGCTTGGTCAAAATATGGCGCAAGTTCATCTTCTTGTACTTTACCTTTCCTGTTCCGGTAAGCGAAAAGCGCTTTGAAGCGGATTTCTTTGTCTTCATCTTTGGCATAGCCAATACCTCTTTAATTTTTGGCTTTTGATGATATTGTCATCGACATGAACTTGCCTTCCATAGCGGCCGGCTTTTCGATGACATACGCCGAGGTAAGCCTTTTTAGAACCTCTTCAAGAACTCCAAATCCC